>Ga0210405_10000437_pt1 | contig 56031 bp, 82 predicted proteins | sample IncBWH11MmetaG_FD_155492 | JGI IMG/M metagenome (GOLD analysis project Ga0210405, IMG submission 155492) | Forest soil microbial communities from Barre Woods Harvard Forest LTER site, Petersham, Massachusetts, United States - Inc-BW-H-11-M | ecosystem: Environmental > Terrestrial > Soil >...
CATATCTCTATGAAGGATCGGAGAGAAGGGCGGTGGGATTGGCGTGCATTTGATCTACTGGTGACTGTTGCTAATACCGATCCTCGTCTCATTCGTTGGTGTGTGGATCATTTCGGCGGGCAGGAGAAGTTGGCATATCGTAAGAACTACCGGAAAAACAACAAAGCCTGTTTCCGCTGGCAGGTTTACGGTAAATCGTGTGGGGATATTTTGCGCGGTATTCTACCCTACTCGATCATTAAACGGGAACAGATCGAGATCGGCTTGGCCTACGTCGAAACTCTGCAAAAAACATATCATCGGCACACAATGCCCGAAGAGGTGAAGGCAAAGCGTGCGGAGCTCTTCCTTGCGATGAAAAAAGCTAGGGAGATAGATTCGAGCGAGGCCGAAGAGAATTTGACTGTGCAATAAAGGAGAGTTTCATGGCCATAAATATCGGTTTGTCGCGGACGTTCCCTGGATTTGGAGTATCGACGCTCCAATCGATCCAGGTAGCCACCGGCATCGCGGTCACTTCGGGCACGACGTATTACGTTCCGGGTACCACGCTCAATACTGTGGCCGGACTCCTCGTTCCGACTGTGACTATCGGACGTTTGCGCATCAAGATTTACAACGGCACCGGGACCACGCCGACCGTGACGAAGATTCAGGTCATGTCATTCGATGGCACGAACTCAGTCGTAGTCGCCGACTGGAACTTTAGCACGGCGGTTACACTCTCCTCGACCAGTTGGCTCGATGTGATGATGGATTTCATCACCGATACGGCTTCTGGCACGACGAGCGGGGGAGCGGTCGGGCAATTGATTGGCGGTGCGAGCGCGACTTCCGGTAATGGCGGCATTCAGTGTTTGAAGATCATTCCGACACTCGGCGGAACTGGACCGGGCGCAACGATGGACGCCGAAGTGTTCGGATTAATTTGATTTAGAGTTTCTCCACTGGTCGGCAACGAGCCGGGGCAAAGGCGTGAAAATGCCTGGTTCCCGGCTCGTACCAGTTTTAGGAGCACATGGCAACGAATCCCATTGCGTTGTTTGCCGGTTCTCTCATCGGAGACGTTTTGATTCAAGCGAGAGAGACTGTACCCGACCTTCCTCCGTCGCTTCCGGCACCTATCGCTTCCTTTGCGGTTACGACGCCGGGAACCGGGACTCTATCGGCTGGAACCTATTTTGTCGAAGTGACGCAATGGAATCAGTGGGGAGAAACTCTTCCATCGACCGAATCGGCACAACAAACAATTCTTGCCACGAACGGATTACAAATTACATCAGCCTTACAGGTCGGAGCGACCAAGATTCGAGCTTATCTGACGCAGGTCAATGGCTCATCCGGTACGGAATCGCAGTACGTCGAATCGACTGTTTCTCCCTTCACGATTCTTGCTAATCCGGTACTCGCCGGTTCTCCTCCGGTGCGGGGAACGGCATGGCTCCCAGATTCGGATGGTGGATTTATTTCGGCAGGAGCTATTTATCGCTGGCTCAACGCTGGATTAGAATTGATCGCTCGGGGCACAGGAGGTTACCAAGATTACTCGGCTATCGGATCGACGATCAATCAGCCTCTTTACCAGATTCCGGGAACATGGAACTCAATTACATCGATATGGTACGACGGATACTGGATGCAGGGCGGGGATGCAGGGACATTTTGGCGTCGCAACTCGATCACGAGCCAAGTTCTGTCCCAGGCCCACATTTCAGTCAGCTACGGGAAGACGATTTTAGAGGTTTACCCGCAACCGGCCCGAACTTCGGTAGTGACAACGCTATCTTCGCCGATGGCCGCAACCGATACGACGGCGGCTCTTACGAACGCCGGTTTCACGCTGCCATTTGGATTCGTTTCAGTCGGTTCCGAGATCATGGCTTACGCTACGATCAGCGGCAGTTCACTCACGGGACTTATTCGTGGTCTCGGCGGGACAACGGCTATCGCTCATACCACAAGTGAAGCGGTTGTCGAGTGTAATATCGCTTGGATGGGGAAACGGCAGTCGAATCAGGTCTACTCTCCCGGTCAATCGACTACCACACTCCCCATTACATCGGGGTGGGATCAACTTCTTGTCCAGTACATTTCCGGGAGAGCGAAGATCGTCGAACACGATATCCAGTCGATGCAGGCATTTACTGCCGAGATGGAAAAATCGGTGAAGTCATGGGCACAGACGAATAGAGGGGTTTTGCGTAGACGGCAAGTTGGCGATCCAAGTGGCCCGGTTGTCTATTTCCCTGACATTGCGGGCGGCATTTTGATTAACTAAAAATGGCTTATCAACCCATCAGTTCCGGGCCGTGGTTAAAAGGTTTTGTTGCCTCGAATCAGCCTCTCGCGCAACCGAAAGGCTCATTTCCGCGTGGCTCGAATCTCGTATTGATGGAGCGTGGAGCACTGACCGAGTGCGATGGGTCGGGGATCATCAATTGGTTTTCCGGGGCTGTGCAGAACAATCGTGGCCGGTTTATGAGTACGTTTCTATACGAGCCGACTGGCGTTAATCCGTATTATCTGGTGCTGGCTCAGGCGCTTGACGAACATCTCGGAGCGCCGCATGCCGTATCAGCTACGGCATCAACTGGCGGAAGTCTTGTTTCGGGACAGCAGTATTTCTACAAAATTACGGCAATAGATGGTGTGGGTGGAGAAACTACAGTTTCAAATGAGGTAAGTGCCACTCCGTCAGGTGGAAATCTATCCGTTACGCTTGTTTGGAATGTTGTTCCGAACGCCTTTGGATATAATGTTTACAGGTCTACGACCACCGGAACGGAAGTTCTTCTTTACTCTGCAAAATTACCAGTAGTACAGCCAAACCCACTGACCGCCACAGTTACGTTCATCGATGACGGAACCGCCGCTGTTGGATCATCGTATTCAGCTACGGCTTTTGGAAACGTGTTTCCGCTACAAAATTACGTGGATTTCACGACCACGAACCCAGTTTCGGGAATCCCTACAGGAGTTCTGATTGCCACTGGATTTACTCCTGCCGGTTTCAATATGACTTATGCTAGTTTTGTTCAGAATGGACCGCAATCTTTTACCGCCTTCCGGTCTGGATCGACTCCGACTGGATCGGGCACAGGTGGAAGTATAGGATTCCAGAGTACACCGCCCGTCAGTGACACAACTCAACAAGTAGTTCTTTTTCAAATGCCCCGTGGAACAGTGATTCCGATTAGCTATTCCAATTCAAATATCGTTGCCTTCTTCCCTGCTACCCTGAATCAGCTTGGTCAGATTCCAACTGGCGGCAGTGGGGGAAGAGGAACAACTGGTCCTGGTATTAACGGAAGAGGAAGTTCAACTCCGTCTGGTGGAATAGCCGGTCTCGTAGGTCCACTCCCACAGATGAAACAGTTTACAAACCGGGTCTGCATGGCGATGGGGAATGGTTTCCCGATGCAGGTTTTTTGGGATTCTACCGGCTCAACGGTAAATTCGGCTCCGACCGGAGCCATCGCTTCGGTTGCTGTTTCTGCTGATGAAGTCACCGTTACGGTAACGGGGATCACATTAAGTGCCACAAATCCGTTCGCTGCTGGTTTCCTGCCGGTTGGGGCAAACGTAGTAATCTCGGGAGCGAGCGATGCGTCCTATAACGGAACCTTCGTCGTAATTTCGGTTCCAAGCAATACTACATTCAAAATTAGAAATACAAGCGCATCCGGTGGGGCTTCGACCGGCACTTTTACCATTTCTACTACTCCGATAACGACTGCCGACAATACATTCATTCCAGCTTATCCGGCGTGGGCAGCATCGACTCCTGTCATAGTCGGTGATATTTATGTTCCAAAAACGCAACCTGGGGCCTCGAATATCTATATCACTTGTATTCAATCAGGGACGACGAATGCGAGTACTGAACCGACGTGGGCAGCAGTGGCTGCAACTGGACAGTCGTTTCCCACCGGAAATATTGCAGATGGTAGTGCGATTTGGCAGGAAACAGGGTATTTGGCTGCTCCGGCCCCACATGGAGCAGGGCACATTGAGGTTTACGCCGGATCGCTGTGGGCTTTAAATACCTATCCCATTGGTAGCTCCGATGGCCTAGATGGTCCGACTTCGCTTCGAATGTCAAATACCAACAACATTTTCGGCTGGAATCCAGTGAATCAGGCGTTCCTCGACAAAGACGACGGCGCGGAAGGGATGGGTCTAGGGAAGTTCACCATCACGGCACAAGGGATTCCGCCCGAAGGTTCGCTTATTGCTTTCAAATATCGTGTTCCGTATCAGTTGATTGGCGTCTTCGGAGCGAATAACTTCGTGATTCAGCCGGTTTCGACGGATATGGGCTGTCTCGCTCCGAGATCGATTCAATTCGTTGCTGGTTACGGGTTGATGCGGTACACGCATCTCGGAATTTCAGTTTTCGATGGCTGGAAGGATCAGGTTGTCAGCGAACAAGTTAGACCATATTTCTTTCCGGTGAACGATTTCGACGTACAGGATATCGTGGTCGCCGACGCGAACTATATCCCGCTTTCCTGGGGAGCGCAGACGGCGAATCCGCCGATGTACACCATTGCGATACCGATTGGCAATAGTGGTGGTCAACTCACACGCATCATGCTCTACGATCTGATCCTAAAATGTTGGGCCGCGCCGGTCGATCTGCCGTTCCCGATTGGAACAATGTCGCAGGTTCAGCCGGTTACGTCGAATCCATTGACGATTATCGGCGGTTTCAATGATGGAGCCTTACAACGCTGGCAGACTGGTGACGAGCAATGGTATACGGGCGGTGGAGCGGCTCAAGTCCCAGTTTTATGGTCGCTTCGAACCATCACTATCGCTTCGCAGAGTTCGAGTCAACGGATTTGGGCACGTAAACTGATTGTACGTGGAACAAATGGAGGAAGCGCCGGGACGATTACGGTGCAACCGAGAATGTCGGCGGTAGCACAAGCGGCGGTGAAATATGCAATCCCAGGAAATGGAGATTTCGATCTGTTCGCCGACATAGGACTTACAGGATTGCGGTTCGATGCGGTCATTAGCGGAATTGTTGATGTTGAGATCGACGGGATCGATTTTGCAATCGAGCCGAGACCGTTTGGCGTTCCAGTGCAGGCTGTGTAAAGGAGGTTTCCAATGGCAACCGCAGTGCCGACCAGATCAACTTGTATTACATACCAAGTGGAGCCGTTCGATACCAGTTTCGAGGAAGCTCAGGAATTGCTAATCGAGCATTGGGAAGAAATTGCGCTGAACAAAGACAAGATCAAATTGGCGGTCGATGTCACTCGATACAAGGAACTTGCTGATCGAGGGGCATTACATATCGTCACGGTGCGAGACGCGAGTATCCAAAAGTCGGCATGGGACCCTGGAAAGCTAGTTGGCTACCATGTGGCGATCATCAATGTACACATGCACTACAAGAATGATTTGCATGGGTTTACGGACATTTTCTTCATCCATCCAGATTACCGAAAGGGCCGTATCGGGATCGATTTGTTCAGGTTTGTAGAAAAATCCATGAAGGAACGCGGCGTGGTGAAGTTGATGACGGCGGTCAAGATGCATAAGGACGTAGGCCCGATTTTCGAGTGGCTCGGATGGACGGAAACGGAACGCATGTTTTCGAAGTATATAGGGTGAACGAATGGCTGGACTTTTAGCCGCTATCGCATCGATTGCGGGCATCGCCGGAGCCGGAACGAGCATTGGTGAGGCTATTGCCAATTCCGGTGGTCCCCCTAAACCGACTGCAACTCCTACACCAGTCCCAACACCCCCGAATGCGCAGACATTATTGCAGCAACGGGCAGCGGTTAGTCAGCAAGAACCGAATGTTATCGGCGCTACATCGGGACTCGCGAATCCAGAATATAACTCTTTGATTGCGCAGATTTTAGCAGGTACACTCGGTCAACCAGGATCGACGGCAGCAGGGAATGCGGCAACGGGTCAAAGTACTTTTACCCCGGCAAATAGTCAACCTACAAACGCAGCGATAAACGGGACACAGATCAATTTGTCCGACTTTCTCAGTCAGCAATAGAGGGTTAAATGGCCGGATTATTCAGCGGTATCTCTAATTTTTTCAGTAGCTCGGCAGGAAAGGGCCTGTCGGAGATCGCAGGGATCGGTGCGGCTGGCAGTGGATTGGTTGGCAATCTGCTCGCCGATAAACAGAGGTCCGATGCTGCCGCTCTTGCCAAGAAGAACGCTAATTTAACCCCACAGCAACTCGGAACGATGGTTTCAGGGGCCGAACAGCCCCTCAATGCGGCCTTGGTTCAGGCTGTGACCGGGAACGTCAACGCCTCTCTTGCCGAGCAGGGACTTTCCGAGGCTCCTGGATTGATCGCCACGGCCACATCGCAAGCACTAGCACCCTATCAGCAGGCCAACCAACAGACGGCCTTACAGCTTGTGCTTCGGAAACTTGGTCTACCAGCCGAATACGCTGCTACGATCCCACAGAACGCACAATTGGCTCCGTTATTGGCTCTCTTGATGCACAGTTTCGGGACTCCGGGAGCGACGCCAGCACCTTCACCATCGGGATTCCCGGCCACACAGCCGAATATCCTGCAATTGACTGGCGGGGCGACGCCGATGCAACCGGGGACAGACCCTAATTCGTTTATCAACTGGCTCGGGCAATCAAACAACGTACCGCCCGATATGCAGCCGCCTGATGTTGGGGGAGGGTACTAATACGGGGTGGTTTGGACGATCAATCGGAGATTTCGGGTCCCAAGTTGGGCAGGGATTCGATCTCAACCTTGGCTGGAAAGAGCGCCTACAACAAATGGCGCTCGCGAACGCTCGGCAGAAGCTCGCCGATCTAATGGGACCATTGCAGTTGAACGAGCTTCAACAGCGGATCAAGCAGATGCAGGCACCACAGTACGAGGGGACGGTCAATACTCCCGGAGGCGGGGTCGGGGCCATTAGCCGGAATCCGAATACTGGCGCAATCGGGATGAATCCACTCGTTCCATCGTATATCACGCCGGATGCGGTCGGAAGGCAGATTTTGACTGGTCGGCAGTCTTTGTCTCCAAATGACCAGCCCTACGCAGATCAATTGCTCGGGGCGCTTCGAATGGGAATCGATCCATCGAAAGTGATGGAGGAATGGCAACGATTCTTTGCCGGAGCGTCGAAAGCGCAGAAGCAAAAGCCTCCGGTCGTAGATGTGAACAAGGGAACGGTAGCGATTTACGACTCATTCGGTAACGGGTCCGAATACCCGATCTATGACGCGAAGGGGAATATTAATCCTAATCTTCCACCCGAGGTTAAGCCTCTAGTCGCTTCCCAGGTTAGCGCACAAAACACGCTCGATCAGCGGAAAGCGAATGATGAAGAACGCCGAAACCAAGAAATCCTTGGTCGATTGCAAAAAACAGAGGACTTCCGAGCGGGTCAAACTGCGACCGCCGATAAACGGTCTGATGCGACAAAGGCCGTAACCGAGGCGATTAATGCGTTCAGTAAATACCAGGTCGCGTCCACGGGCCAACAGAAAGTAGCGGTCGGCTCTCATTGGTTCGAACCGTGGACATGGGGACGGACGGATTTATTCCAATCCGGGGTGGATGAAGCGAAAGCGGACGCCGAAGGAAAGCGTATCGATGCGATTCAGAAGCTCAAGGATGCTGGAATGCCGGTCCCGGATTGGTTGACAAGGCCGATTGACCAGCAAATCGAAGCGGTTCCGCCTCCGAATGTTCCTCCACCTCCTGGATTCGTACCGAATAGGCCATCCTGATGCCTGATTATACAGCTACGAATCCACAGACCGGCGAAATCGTGCGGTGGGACGGTAAGTCATGGATTCCCGTTCCCAAGCCTAGCGCTATCAATCGTGGGATTACGTCACTTGCGGGAATACCGGAAGGAACAGATATCAACCCTACAAGTAAGGGCTTCTATGTTGGAGCCGGTAATTTGGAAAACTATATCACTGCTCTCAAACAGGCTATTACCGGATTAAATCCTTTACCATCAATGTCCGAATCGGAGCAAACCGCTGAAAGTCGGTTTAAACAGCCTGGATGGGCCAATAAGGTGACCGGAGCGGAAGAATTCCTCGAATCCGGTGTGCCTTGGGCCGGTCCTGCCACGGTTCGTAGCCACGAGCAGATTGGTCGTGGCGATATTGCCGGTGGTGTCGGGAGCGCAGTGGGAGCGGGACTTACGGTAGCAGGGCTTGGGAAGAGTGCTCCCTCTTTGGCTGAACGTCTAACTCCTTCATCTCTCAGTGAAATGGCTCGTAAACCAGTTGCCGGACTACTCGATGTCGGAGAGAACTTCGAAGCGCGAGCCAAAAAGGAACACGAGGAAGCTCTCGCGACACTCACGCAGAAATATGAAGAAGAAATCCAGCAAGCCGGGAAGAAAACTTCTGAAAGTGAAGCCGCCTATCGAACCAAGGTCGAACAGGCGAAGGATGAATATTCCCAGAAGTTGGCTGAAAACGAAAAGAAAAAGATCGAGGCGTCGGCAAAGCAAACCGGAGCCGAAACGAAGAAAAAGGCGCTCACAACGCAGCCGCGTTCTGGACCTGTGTATCAGCGCCTCGCGGGGATGGCCGATCAAATCGCGACCCAAGATGTTCCGAAACTCGATAAGGACGTGCGAGCCGCGCAAAACTCTCGTTGGAATGCCTTCCGTATGGCAATTGGTGATACGCCCGGAACTCCTAAAATGGTCGATTGGACACCCGTCCAACAGGCTGTAGTGGACGCTGAAACGAATATCCTGCAAGGCTCTCCCGAGAATATCGCCATTTTCAGGAATATTCTCCGGGAGGGAGTAAATCCACTACTCGAAAAGGCCACGGTTTTCAAGAAAACAGCCGGATCGTTAGAAGACCTACTCTCGAATAAGAATCTAACCGAGGAAGGTCGTGCTCGGCTGATTTCCCAACTTGGCGAGGAAAGTCAGTTTGAGACGCGGGGAGGTAGTGGTCCTATCGGTTCGGAACAGGTTTCCATTCCGTTTGACGATGCCCGTGGATATTACACCGAACTCAACCAGAAGATTTATCGAAGCCGGTCTCTTCCGGGAGATGTACGGCGTGCTCTCAAGTCGGTTCAGGAGACAGTCGATAAAAAAGCGATCCAACCGATCATTCCGAGAGAACAGATTCCGACCTACAACACCCTAAAATCAGACTGGGCGCAATACATGAGCGATTTCTATGATTCCGATGGCCCACTCGCACAACTCAAGAATTCAGCGACTTCGGATGGTCGGTTAAACCTGCTTACCGGGAGTAAGGGCGCAAATATCATCGATGCGCTCGGTCGGTACGCTCGATTTAATCCAAACGTAACTGGATTGGCAGGTAGGCTTCGGTCTATGATGAAGCAAATTAGGGAACTGCCTTCTGTAGCTCCTTCGATTCCTGGCCCTCTGCGTCCACCACGCTTACCGAGCGAGCCAAAGCCTGTAAATCTATCGTCACGGCCATCTGAACTTGAGCCTCTCGATGTGACGCGAGCGAAACTTGAAACATTGGAGAAGATGCCGAAGACATGGGGCACATTGCGACCCTATCAGGCCGTGATTCCGTATTACTGGCCTCGGCTATTGGCACAGAAATTGATCTCTGAATTGCTTTCTCATCAGAATGTCCGGGAATGGATTGCGCGAGAAAAATAATGCCGACTGAGCACTTCAAAAATAAAGAAGCATACCGTAAAAATATGGCCTATCGGCATATGCACGATATTCCCTTTTCGGCTAACGAGGTTGTGGTCGGAGGCCGGAAACACAAGGTCAAGCACTCGAAGCGCAGTCCGAGGAAAAGCGGGAGGAAGTGATGGCCCGAAAGAAAAAAGAGAAGAAATGGATTCAGAAGGCCGAAAAGGGCATGGAGAAGCGTGGGACTGTAGGCGCGTTCGGCCCTGCGACGAAGTCAAATATCGCCGAAGGGAAGGCAGCAGGCGGATTAGAAGCGAAGAGGGCCAACTTTGCCCAGAACATGCGCCGTATCGCGCAACGTCATAAGGGCCGACATTCGAGGCGACGCTGATGTGGGGGAATAAGAAGATTTCCGGCTCGCAGAACGGGTCGAGAAAGGAAGTTAAACGGCGTTCCAGGAGGAGGTAAGTGAATAGAATACTACAACTTGCGTTTCTCATTCTATGTATTTCGAGTCTCGCCCGAGCGCAGCAAAAGGCGGTATTGACGGCATCGGCGGCAAGCTGTTCGGTGTCGAACGCTTCGTGTCTCATTTACGGAGTCGATCAGAGTGCCGGGGCTGCGACGTTCACCGTAAGCGCGAATGCGAGCGGGAATACACTGCAATTCGAGGCGAGCGGAGACAATGGAACGACTTGGGTTGCGCTAAACGTAACTCCATCCAATAGCACCACGGCGGTCACATCGACAACTGGAACTGGAACATGGCAGGCCAATGTTGCCGGGTACACGCAGGCTCGTATTCGAATGTCAACCCTAGTAGGCGGCACTTCGACCGTTTCGATCATCACTTCCATCGCCTCCGCTCGATCCAATGGCGGGGGCGGTGGAAGTGTCCCCAATACTCCCGGCATCCCGCCGCTCAACGGCAACGTCTTCTTCGCCTCAAACTACGGCGTGAACGCGAACGCCATCGGCGTCAACCTGTGCAACGGAACCTCTGGGCTGTTCGTCGTCACTTGCACAACGAACGGCAATTTCATCGCCACGGATGTAGGGAAAGTGGTTTGGGCCAGCGCCACGGCGAATGCGACACCTGATCTCTCGCCAACCACAATTCAGGCGGTGAATAGCGCGACGCAGATAACAACTGTTGCTGCTCTGACCAGAACGATGACCAACGGGCAGCTTACCTATGGCACCGATCAGACTGCAAATCTGAACACCTTCTGGACTGCCGTCACCACGCCGCAAGATTGCGGTTCAGCGGTATTCCCGGCAGGTGGCATGATCTGGTCCGCAGCGGTGATGTTGCTCAATCCAGCGCACTGCAATTTCGGACAGGCTCCCTATCCGATGCAATTGCTTGGACAAGGGTACGGGCAGACCGCCTTCTACATGAGTCCGGCGTTCGTTTTCAATTCAACGTCTCAATGCGCGGCCACTGTGACGGGTAACAATTCCGGTTGCTGGGGTCCTGGGAACGCCTTCGTCATGGGGATTGAGTGGTACACCGGAACCCAGAACAACGTCCTTTTCGCAAACACTTACAACGGCCCGATCTGGAACATCACGACGCCTGGCTATTGGCTCGAAACTCAAATGTGCTGCGGAATCGTTCCCGGTACTTCCACGGGCGTCAACATCAACAGCGGCGCAGCCACGATCAAGGATTTTTACGACTTTTCGATTACCGGAAACGGGGCCTCGCCCTGCACGTCTCTCGGCATCAATGCCGCTGATGTAAGGGTGGACAATGTTTACATCCTCAGTCAGTGCAACGCGGCGGCTGGAAACGTAATCACGGTCAATACTGCCGGTGGGCAGTACACTACCCGTCTCGATCATATCTCCGGACTTGGCGGAAACAATGCATATCCAGTCCTAATTGAAGGCGGCGGAACGGCGGTTCTAAACGACTTAAACCTAGGTCAAGGTGTTCAGGTAACAGGTGCCGGAACGCAAGCTAAAATCACCACCACATTTGCCACGCAAAACGCGGCTTCCATCCCGTTCATGATCGACGTGTTGAGTGGCGCGAGCGTCACCCTGAGTAACAGCACCATGACCAACGCGGCTGCCACGACCGCCGATGTCGGCGTAGACTCCACTTCGACGTTTATCGACGGATGCGGAAACGTCCTCACCGGAAACGCGACCGCCACGGTCACATCTGGCGGAAAATTCATTCCATGCGTGGGAACTACCTATGTCGGAACATCTCAAGGTATTCCAACGGCCACGGGTACGGGTGCCTGTGCTTCGCCTTCAACGCAGACCGGAAATATTTTTTCTGGCAGCTTAAAGTGTCCAGGGACAACCGGGGCGTCAACCGTGACCCTCACGTTTCCGATCACGGAAGCCAACGGTTGGAACTGTCAGGGAATCTACGATTCGACTACCTACGCCGTGCCCACCGCGCTCACGTTCACCCAGACCACCTGTGTGGCGACGTTTGCCAGCGTGACGGCAAACGACATCATTTCGTTCAAGGCGCAGCCATTCTGATGAAATCGGCAATCCTATTCGCACTCTCCATGATTTGCTTCGGCTGCGCTCCTATCGACCGCGCCGCAGTACTCAACAAATCTTTGGCGAAGAAGGCTGCCACACTCAGCCGCTTCGGAAAGTATCCTGGCGTCGAAGATGAGCAATCGCAGATCAAAGAAGCCAGCAGCCAACTGTCACGCGACATTGGCCTGGTAAAAGACTGCCTCAAGCATCGCGGAGGGATCGCAAATCCCATTTGCCGCGCCGATTACAAGGAAACTGAGTTCCGAGTTGGCTGGATCACCGCCTCATCGACCCGTGCCGAGGGGGACATCGACAAGAATCCCGCAGCGAATGAGAAAGCGAAACGCAAGGCCCGCAAGACTTTCTCCGAAATTCAGGGGAACGCGAAAAGAACGATGGCCACGCTCGATCAGGGCGGCTTGCTAGTGAAGCGATTCAGCACGGTTCACATGCAGTTGCCCGAAGGCCAGTGAAGGGACCAAACGGAAAAGCGCACAAGATGCTGATTTCGATTCAGAACGGGGCGGAAAAGACGGAACAATACGATCTCTTATGTGTGTATAGGAAAAATTAAACAAAATGAAACGATTTATCCTGCTGTTTGCATTTATTCTATCGGCTTCCATAATTAAGGCACAGACTACAAACATTCAGGCGACAATCACCGATCCACATTCGATTCCCTATAGCTTCGGAACAGGTAGTGTATCGCTCGTCTGTCCCGGCAATGCCGCTCCGACTTACAACGGATATACGGTGAATCGGAATTATGTGATTACAGGACTAGATGGCAATGGGTTTTTCACTTTGCAACTCCACGATCTCGGATTCCTCGATCAAAGTTCGTGCAATTATCGATTTGCGATTACCTGGAAGGATGGGGTCACGAGTTTTATTGCTCCCGGCATTACCGGAGTGACTGGAGTAGGCCCCGTAGACCTTTCTTCGGCTATCAGCGCATTTTCGGTATTACTTCCTACGAGTGGCGGTGGAATCGGCGGTGTCGTCAATGCAGGGCAAGAAGTCTACGGCCTTTCTCCTGGCGTTGTGGCCAGCAGTCCGAATTTCCTGTGGAACCAAGGGGCGTTGGCCGCCACGCTTTCCGCGACCACGCCAGCCACGAGTGGCGCGAACCAATCCTCACCCACACTGAACTTCGTCTCGAATTACTGGAACGGATCAGCCTCGGCCGCTTCTACATTTACATGCCAATTTGTTCCGGCCGCAGGAACGAATCCGACCGTCAATTTGGTTTGCACTCAATCGGGTGATCCATCGCCAATAGGAGTTGACTTGAGCGCATTAGCGGGCGGCGTTGTCGTAGCGAGTTTGAATATTAAAAATACAAGTTCAGGGGCCGCGCAATTTCTTCAAACTGGTGCAACAGCGGGCGGCAAAGCTTGGGTCTTTCCTACCAATCTTCCGGCGCAGGACAATATGTTCCTGGGTTTCTCATCGTCGGGAAACCCAATCGGTCTGGTTTACCGGAACTCGCCTTGGAGTAATCAAGAAATTGATCTCACCGGGCAAAATGCAGCAATTGCAGGCGGGACGGTACTCATCACTCCGTTTTTGACGGTACCGGCGAACCAATATCGTATTTCGTGGGACGCTAAAGTCACTACTGCCGATGGAGTTTCCTCCACTCTCGGCCCGCTTGCCGTTACCTACGTCGATCCCGATGGAGTAAGTCAGACCGTCACGGCAGCAGCGGTCAGCCGCTCGGGAACCATCGAAACTACGGATACGGGCGACAGTACAACAAAGGGCATGATCGGCATTCCTTTGCTTATTAACTCGAACGGAGTAAGCAATTCGATCACCTACAGTTTCGGCTATGCATCTAATAGTGCCGGAGCAATGCATTATAATCTACATATTCGCAATGAGGCGGTGCAATGATTAAATTCAACGGGTAAATTTTATGTCCGCAATCACGGACGACCTCCGGTGCTGTTCCAAGGGATGCGAGAAAGTAGCTACCCATTATTGTTTTTTAGCGAGCCAGAACCGATTGCCGTTTTGCTGCGATCATTATACGGCGCTCATGGAAATTAAGGACGCAATCATCGAGCAATTGCGGTTGAATATCGAAAGCGATAAAAAGAATCAAACAGATTTCATGCGTCTGATCATCCAGAAACTCGGAATAGAAATAAAGTGACACCGGCCCTGATCGGATTGCTCAGTTTAACTTGCACCTTGATCGGCATTGGGATTAGTAAACTGTGGCTCATGGCGGTCGAATTCACCACTATTCGGGAGCAGTTGGCGAAAGCGAAACAGGATACGAACAATTTAGGAATTCTGGTGCGAAAGAATGATACAAAACAAGAACGAAGAAACAAACAGATTCTTTCGGCGTTGATCGACACACACGCTGAAAATCCCAATGATGTGAAACGACTCGCATCCCTTTTGCGTGACGATTCTTGGGATTAAGGGAGGCTCGATGATAGCAGCCGTTACGAATGTTCAGCGGCTCGATTGGGGAGGTTGGGTACGAGGAGTTGTCGGCGCATTCATTAGTGGAGGAGCCGGAGCGGTTGGTTCTGGATTTGCCGCTATGAAACTCGACACAAACCACGATTTGAATGTATTTGCTCTCATGGGATGGACCTTCCTATTCAGTGCGGTAATCAGTTTGGCGAAATACTTGCAAGTAACACCAGTCCCCGAGTTGCCAAAGCCATGAGCGGGGGCGATTTCGGCGACTGGAATCCCGAACCGGCTCGCCAATTTACTTCGAAGAGAGAATTTAATGCCAAGGTGAAGGAGAAAAAGGTCCGAACGCTGGTCTTGACACTCCTTGCAATCGGCGTAGGATCGGCAATCATCCTGCACTACTTGGGAGCCTACTGAAATGGACGCGCTGTCCGAAGCTAAGCACACGTTCTTAATATTACGCATGGATCGTAGAATATATCCTTAGCCGCGGTCATGCTTCCGGTGAGTCGAATTTTCGTATGCGCTTGTTCTATTTGCGGTGCTGAAATGAAACTCCGCGCCTGTTCCTTTAAAGAGCATGGAGGCATTTGCCGGTCTTGTATACGAACTAGACTAAGTCGGATGCGTGCATACGAACCGCTTTATCTACATTTTTGCAGACAAGCCGTTAAAAGAGGGAAAGAGAATAGCCTAACTTATGAGGATTTCCTGACATTCACGGATATCAATAAATGTCATTATTGCCAAGCTCCGATAACTTGGGCACGCGCAGAGCAATCGCGCATTGGTAATTATTGGGGTTATAACTTGGACAGGAAAGATAATCAACAAGGCTACAATAAAGGGGAATTGCGTTGTCGCATGCGAGAGATGCAACAAAGGCAGAACACATCTTTTCACTTACGAAGAATGGTGCGCGGTAGGTAAAGCGCTTAAGGAATATAGGGATGCTCGACCCACTCTCTGAGGCTCGACTTGCCGAGGTCCATCCGGCCCTAGCCGCGAAGGTCCGAAGTATGGCCGAGATGCTGGCCCTCGAAAACATCAATATTCGAGTCGTTCAATCGCTCCGGTCCTGGGCCGAACAAGCAGCACTCTATGCCGAAGGGCGAGACACAGAAGGGAATGTGGTCGATAAATCGAAGGTGGTGACGAATGCGAAACCTGGATATAGCTATCATAATCTGGGGTTAGCCATTGACGTGTGTCCCTTCGAAGAAGGAATACCAGATTGGAACTCGAATCATCCTGTCTGGAAACGTATTGTTGCGGTCGGAGAATCAGTTGGTTTGGTTTCGGGTTCAATATGGCGAACCTTTCCCGACTGGCCTCACTTCCAATTGACGGGGCGCTATCCTGAATCTCCCGACGATGCAGTACGGTCTGTCTTTCAATCTGGCGGCATCGATGCAGTTTGGAATGATTCGGGACTCGATACTTCGATATCAGCTTAGGAGACAAAATGTCAACATTTCTCAGTAGGTTGGGCAAAGTGCTCGCTACAGTAGTGAATATAGCTTCGGTTGCGGCGGGAATAGGTCCAATCCTAGAAGGATTCCTCGGATCGAATACGAAGGTCGGAGCGGCTGTTGGAACCGCCGTAAACGATTTGACGGCCATTGGTCAGACGGTTCTAAGCGCCGAGGCGATGATTCAGGCTCCCGGCTCCGGGGTACAGAAACTTGCTGCTGCTACGCCGCTAGTAGCCCAAATTGTTCAAACCTCGGAACTTGTGGCCGGGCATAAGATTGCCAATGAAGCGTTGTTCATTCAGGGAAGCCAGAAGATAACTTCCGGTGTAGCCGATATTTTGAATTCCTTGCACCCGGATGGCGTACCAAATCCGTCACCAGCCCCAACTTTAGAGCCGCTTCCGGTATTGCCGACGCCAACAGTACTGCCTTCGGCCTAGCCTTTATCGTTCGGCAGGCGGTACCGAGCTAGAATTCTTTGTCGCATTTCCAGTTCAAGAGCCTGTCCATTAGCATCCATGCTGCTTGGAAACTCCCCTGGTCGTTGGCTCGCTGCATCAGACTTATTGTTTTGTGATACTTTTCGTGGAGCGCGTCGGTCATCAGATAACAAGAAACCCTGCCTTCGGTGTATCGCGTGATGGCCGTAGCAATGCTATCGTCAGTCGGAAAATGGTGCCCCTCATTCGTCTCAATGCAAAGCGCCCCGCCCACACAATAATCATCTGGCAGTTCGGCTCCGGTTGCCTCACAAGCACGACGTGGAAGCGGGTACTTTTGGCGAAGCCTTTGTGTATTCTCGTGCATCTGCTATTCCACCTCCGCGTTCATTTCGGCTGACGCTCGCCTTTTGCTATCTCCTGAAACTCTTTCAGGAGCGAACTAAATAGCTCGAATTCGAATATAGACCCTTGCCATTCGCCCTTCGTGATTGTCTCGCTACGACCGGATGCCGGATCGCTCGTAGCCGATTCATTCGACGCTCGATTGCGGCTATATATTGCAACCTGCTCTGCCTGTACTGGACCAATCCATCCTTCGGCAATTAGATCAGCGCGGTATTTTTCCCGCGTGCTTTGGTCCTGCTCGGCTAGCGCTTCTGCGTCGGACTTGGAGAGGAGGGCGAGGATGAAACCATGAATATCATCGTGTCGTGGGTCAAGAGTTGTCGTCAATTCAGCCGCCTCTCGCAGCGCCTGCCCGCGAGCGATATCGCGTTCGGCTTCGGCTTCTATACAAGCGTCGTGCGCCTGCCCGGAGATGTCTTTCCAGTTATCGAGTTCGGCTTCGAGTGCTCGATAATGCTCGATGAACTGGTCGGCAATTTTAGGTTCAATTTGGAGATACAGTAAAGCCAGTTGTTCCGATGTCAATTTCATGGCTCGACCTTCCTTCCGAGAGCGCGGAGAAGTTCGTCGGCGCAAAATGTTCGTGTCACGCATGGACAACTGTAATTGTGACTAGTTTCCCCGCACGGGGTAGCCGCTTTTCGCTCCCACGCTTCCGCCAGCTTCACCGCAGCCTCGATACGAGCTTCGGCTGAGGCGAGTTTTATTTGTAACTTACGTTCGATCTCCATATAAGCTTCGCGTACTGACTGTAATTCAGCATTCTTCGTGGCAATCGCAGCTTCCTTGCTCGCAAGGGCGGCGTGTAATCCAGCATTCCAAGCATCTGCTAAGGTGTGCAGTCCTGACTTTTCCCACTCCTTAAACGTCTTCCCCGTCACTTGCGCTGAATCCTTTGTCAATTTCATCGGCTCACTCTCTTCGCAGCGCCAGGTCGCTTGAGACGCATAACAGGTGCCGTCCTTCCGACTATTCTAAGACCTTTCGAATGAATGCGATAGCCGATCCGTCGAGAACCTGATTCGTAGTAAATCTCAGTACCCTGAATCCGAGCATAGCGGCGTGATTGTATTTGCTCATATCTGCAATAAAACCAGCGCCTCGGGTGTGTCGGCCTTGCGTGAAAACTGCTCCCTCAATTTCGATTATCCAATCCCGGTTATGTTCACTGTCCCAAATGCAGAAATCCGCTCGCCATTTTCGATCTGGGTGAAACTTGTATTCCTTGGCCCATCGCACATAGCCGCGAAGTTCTTGAATCTGCTGCCAAAGTAGAATCTCGGCCTCATTCTTGACCTTCATGTCTCCATTTTACACTCAAATGAATCTCGGCATGACAGTGCCGACAACTCCAAGCTAAATTCGATTTGCACCAGCACCGATCATCGGTATTCCCGCCCTTGATGTGATGGAGATGTCCGTACCAGCCGGGATACCGAATGCAGTCTTTCGACACTCTCAACTGGCATAGACCTTTGTCGCGCTCGAAAATCTCGGCTCGTCGCTGCCGAACGTCGTCACCGAATAGAAATTCGTGACCAGCGTGAGTCCAATAACTTCTATGATCTTGAAAATGAGACGCTTCGGTGCGCTGCCGATCCACCGAATGGGCTTTCCTTGTCATATCCAGCGTGGGCACTTTTAGACTGAGCTAATTCGCTTCCGCCGCCGCTCGTTGGTAGGAAGCGCGTATTGTTGACCCTGCGTTAGTTGTAAGTTACACTGCTCGATTTGTTGACGGTACACCACTTCAACTCTCGCGTACTCAACTCTTATCGACTCAGGAAAGAGTACCTCACGAATTAAACCGGGCATTTGTTTATAAATCTCTTTTGGGATATGCCACTGGGGTACGCAGTGGTACATGTTTAAAAGTCGATACGCTCCACCCTGTGATAATTCATAAGTATTACCGCTAAGCGCCGTCATCGCACTGCTCACGGGGCAGATATTAAAGAAAATTGAACGGAAACTGCCACCAGTGAGGGATGGCCTGAGAGATCGTAGTACGAACTAATAACTCCCGATGTTTAACGCTTAGTTGATGTGCCTCGTATTGTCTTAAGGCTTCTAAACAGTAAGGAAATGCCATATTACCCTCCGGTTCTCCTATGTCACGAAGTAGCGGCCTTAACTTTTTCCGGCCCTGCTAGCCGGTTGTAGATCGAATCGAATTCGGGATTCATCGAGAGCCACATCTCTTCCCGGCGAGCGCTCTGCACTTCGATAGTCAACTGCCGAACCGTTTCGAGCGCCACGGCAAGTGCCGCTTCCTTGCGTTGCGTCTCGATGCGCATGGCTTCGAGGAGCGGCCTCCGAACAGGTTGCGCCAGTTCCGTCAACTGCGTTTGAATCTTTGTAGCAATCGGCGGAATTGGCTTTTTCTTGTCGAACATTCACACCCTCAACACATCATCGCTTTCAGTTCGTTCGAGGAGACTATCCCATCCAATCCTGGGAATCTTAAATTTTCTTGGCTTCGCACCAGTTCTACTTCGACACACCTCCGCATACCACGTTTTCGACCTGCCACAAACACATGGAATTGAGCTAATCATACTCGTAACACACCGTCATCCTCAGTCCGCTCCAAAAGAATAATCAGGGATTCATACGTCATAACCCTAGGTCCATGCGCCTTTTGGAACTTGTCATCCGAATCGAAGGCTTCGACCGCAATACCATTAACTCGTGCAATTCTGCGCATTTGGACCATCCAGCGTTCGTAGAGACTGAGAGGCATTTGCTGGTAAATACTTCGCCATAGATCATTTTCGGGCATTCTTTTTCCTTTTTTCTTTGTTTTTGCGATAAGCCCGCATTGCTTTTTCTTTGTTACCAATTACTTTTTCTAGGAATTTCTGCGCGGCAGGATGGGTGACCATTAGATTTTTGGCGAATTCGACTCCTAAATCGGTCATTTTAAAAGCCGGTCCTCCATTCTTCGTGGTGCGTTGCATTAAATCTTGCCCACAAGAAATATCCAGATTAAGAGCAATGCCGGAATGCTTATCTTCGAAATATTCATGGAATCGATCCAAATTTGCGCCAAATACTCCGTTCTTCCTAAGTATCAGCGCGATTGTGTCAATAACCGGCACGGGAATGCCTGTCTGTAAATGAAGTTGTTCAATATTCTCCCCCACAAAACAACTGAAAATTAGGATTATCCCAATTGTGTGCTCGATGGAGCCTACTTCCGCCCCAACCAATTCCGGTATTGTTAGAACCTCACTCACATCTTCGAGTGTGGGAATGTCAGTCCGGCTAAATTTGCTCATTTCACCTCCCGATACAGGTAGCACGGGCAATATTTCACTCGCGCCGTATCGACGATTGCGAGACAATCCTTTCCGTGGTGGTGCTTCGTTTTCGGGTGCCCGCAGACACAGAGTTCCTTGGCGTTCCGATATTCATTCGGGGATGTGCTTTTTGCCATGCGTCCCACCTACATTGAGCGTCACAATAAACCTGCACCCTCCGACTTTTAGGCCGGAACCTTTGCCCGCAGTTCGGACAGACCTGCTTTGGATGGTTGAGGCGCACCGTAGAGTGACATTGCTACGAATTGCTACGCGATGTCAAGAACTTTCTTCCCGACTCACGATATTTTACCCACACAGGATCGGATAATCGTTTGTAGGGCCTCTTTGACCGGATCAGCCGGTTCGACCGGCACCTGAACCACGTCTTGGGCCTCCCACCGGCAGTTCCAGCACATCTTCGATTGTTGGGCTTTCCAACCACCGCAAATCGGACAAGTGTTACTGTGCTTGGATCGGTCGGGCACGAGTCCCCGTCATTTTCTTTGAATTTGCAATACCTTGGACTCTGCTCGTGCGATCTCCCGTTTTATTGCCTCCAATGGATTGCTTTCGGGAGGCGGTCCTAGTTCTTGGAACGTTAGGCGTGCATAATCAAAGTTTCCGATTGCCATATCGAGTATTGTCCGGCATCCATCGCAAAGTCCGTAATAGCTATTATGGGTAAAATCCCAGCAAAGCTCCTCGTGACAAACTCGGCACGGCGCTGATTTCGGCTTATGAAGAGGTGAACTTCCGAAAGTTTCTACTTCATGGCACCGGCGACAAAGTGGTTCCAAGTCGTCGTCTAACTCTCTTCCTACCCTCGCGTAATTTTTATGGTGGACGTGTAGGTCTTGATCATAGGCGATCACCGCGAGCCAGCGAGGAAGCCCGCAACGTATACAAATCGGAAACGCAAGCAGAAACACCTTTCTGCGTTTCTGCCAATCTTCGGAGGCAATATAAGCTTGATATTCTGTCTTGGTCATCGGACCATCACTTTCTGCCTCGCTAGGCGTTCGATCTCTTCGCTTATCCAGTTATAGCCGACATTGATCTCTTTTCGGGAGTCGGCCTCTTTTTCTAGGCGTCGATCTCTTCCTTCAATCCTCCGCCTTTGCTCCTGTTCATCGACGAGAGAGGAAACGCGCCGGGGTTGCGCGGATTTTTTCTTAGTCTTTAATTCTTGCTTTACTTCTTTAAGAGTGGTCGCTGGTGTCGTCACTTTTGGAAAAGTGGCGTCATTAGTGTCGTCACTTTTTGAAAGTGGCGTCATTAGTGTCGTCACTTTTTCCACAGATTTGTTATAGTTGTGGATAATCACGGGGAAACTGCCCTTTTTACCTCTCGAATGGCGTAACGCTATGTAATGTTTGATATTAAGTGATGCGAGGATTCGCTGGCATTTCCTAGGTGACCAGCGTTTAAGATAGGAAGCGAGCGCCACACCTGAGCCAATCCAGATGCCGGTGCGATAATCTGCAAGGACCAATAAGGCGGTAAAAACGCCGAATTCATCACCTGACATCCTTCCAGATTGTAGATGGTGGATTATTCCCCGTCGAAGTTTTACAAATCCTGAATGCGTGGCACCCTCCTAGAAAGGGCGGGACCGAGCGATGTTCTAGGCACCGCCCGGCCCACGGTCCTCTGGATCGGAAACTTAGTTCCCGGCCCATACTCTATAATTGCCTGAAAATAAAGGGCCAGTGTTCGAGGCACCGGCCCTGGAGCGAAACCAAAGATCGGGCGATTGCACACTCGATCCGATTCGGGAGCATAAAAGGCTCGCCGGTCGGCGTCAAGTGTTTTCTTATCCCTCGATGTCGATATGCAGTTTCATGGCCGTTTCGATCAGGCCGCGTTCGTATTCAGCCGCAACGCGCCAATAAACCGACTTATCCTTCAATTGGAAGCGCTTCGAGTCTGTATCTAATAGATATTGCTCGATTTGTGGTACGGCGAGTAATCCGGAGACCTTGATGTAGTGACCGTTATACTCTTCCGGTCGAGAGATTACGATTTTCTTCTCCGGTTCGACCTGAGTTAGTGCATCGACGGCGATTTTTCGAACCTTCGGATCGTCGGAATTCGCTTTTTGCGCGAGCGTCTTGTTGACGACATCCTTCTGCTTCGCTTTCCCTTCCTCGAAGGTCATGCCGTGTTCCTCGACATCGTTGCCGATAGCCAAGTTGAAAATGATGATAATGGCGTATTTTCGGCATCCGGTCATGGCCTTGTAAATCGATTTGTCGGTGCCGTCGTATCCGTCTCCGGGAAACGTCCAGGTTCGATGCTCGCCGGATTCCGTATCTTCGACGGTCCAATCCATCAACACTTCGGAGATATAGCCGCTCCGACCGAGATTCCCGTCTTTGCCGACACGTTCATGCGCCGTTCGAAGCGAAGACCTGAGCGTTCCCGTGAGAATGAGTTTGTTGCCGCTCAGAAGTTTGTTGACCGCAACGACGGCATCCTCGATTCGGAGATAGCTCGACCCTCCCATATCGGTGCCGAATTTCCCGCGTTTCTTCACGACAGCAACTTTCTCTTGGATGTCGAGAATTTTTTGCGCGAGAGTTCGTTTCGGAGCTTCTGGCGTTTTCGTCTCTTCGCTCATTCGTCCTCACTTTCGTAATCGTCCCATGTAGCAGGTTCGAACGTCGAGCAATCGCAGGCAATCATCGGCATCGAATAGTGGCATTCACCGGAATTCGCGTGCCAAAACGCCGGATGAAGGCAATTTCGGCAGGGATGATCCGGTTCGATCACATCTCGATTGGCTCGTGATTCGAATTCTTCATCGGGCGTTTTCATTTCTCGCGCTTCGCTTTCCGAATGTATCGGTCGAGTTCCATTGCAGCGGCTGCCGCCCGGCCTTCGGGTGTCGAGGCAGCGTTATAGGCTTCGGCTGCTTTGGGACTCCATCCGTCTTTAGGAAATGCGGCGAAGAGAGCCTCCGCTTCTCGATGAGTTAATCCAAGAATCTTTTGTGCCGCATCGGAAACATTAAGATGTTTCCCTTTCAACCCTACGATCCAAACGGTTCGTGTAACGCTGTTCCGCAAGAACTTAAGTCCTTCCATGACGCAGGCATTTCCGGCAAGGCATCCTACTGTCCCGCACGGCGGGTTCTGCTCTCTGAAAATGTCTGATTCTTTCGAGTAGAACCATGCTGCTTGTCGATACCGGCGCGGTTCTTCGAGGATATATCGCTTCAATTTTTCGAGTGCTCTGATTTTCATATTTTTCCTCCTAGGTCGGCTAGTGCCTCGAATCGAGTTTCTGAATCGCTTGTTCGGCGGTTGCCCAAATATCATCGAGCGACTCGCCGCGTGCGCATAGCACCTGGATCAGTTCGAGCAGTTGTCGGACCGAAGTGGTTTTAACCGGCCTTCGGGATGGCATAGATAACTCCTTCACGAGCGTAGACATTGTGGCTCCTTCGGTATTTCCGCTTGAGCGCCTGAACGAACGCGTTCACCGGATTTCGGAGATCAAGTTCTCCATTCAAGCGGATTTCGATGCTTTTCCCGGCCTCGATGTCCTCTACGGCGTTTTTCCATTCGGGTGTATTCCGAATGATGCCGGACTGTTTCGGACGCGGAGGATTCTTTGCGGCTTTAACTCCTGTTCTACGTTTCGACATCGTTGTATCCCTCCCAGGGCGGTAGTTCCGGCTCGATGCCCAAGCAAAACTTTTCGGTGATGGCTTCTGCCGCTTTGCCCAAGCTGATTTGACCGTTGGCGAAAAGGTGCATGATCGTTCGACCGCTCGGGTCGTGTTTCAGGAATTGGAATAGCGGTTCCTGACACACTTTCTCCCAAGTCAGTAATCTTTCGTAGTACTGGACTCGGAGGGCTAACTTTTCGAGTCGATCCCCTTCGGGAGTGCCCTTAGCCGCGTTTGAGTCAAGTAGTTTTTCGATTTCCAGAAGTGCCGCTTTGTATTCCTCCCGAGGCATGTATCCTTCTGGCGCTTTGATTTTCATCTAGGCCGCATCCGTGTTGACTGAGTTTAGGTCCGTTCGAATGCCGGTCGTGTAATGGTACTTAATCTTCCGGCCTTGAACCTTGTGCGGCCCTCGCGGTTTCGGCTGCCCGAGTTTCTGACTTTCCGGGAAGACTGCAAGCACATAGTCTCCCGGCGCAAAGCCAGCCTCTCGGTCGAAACTGACAATCTCGCGCTGGACAGCAGTCGGCACTCGGTAGCGAATCGCTTTCTTGCCCTTGACGATGTAGGCAACCGTCAAGGAAACGAGCACTCCATCGGCCTTCATCTTTCGTTTCGAAGCGACGGCCATCGCGCACGAAGCATGACTTCGAACGGCGGCGGATTCGGAATCATTTGCCGTCACTTCGATGCTCAACGGCTGTTTTCCATCTTCGACGCTATCGACTTGCGGGAAATACCGCTTGACGATGATTAACGCTCGATCTGTTCGCTCTTTCATTGGTTTTCTCCTATTCGATTTCGACATTGGAACCGAGAGCCGTTCGGATGCCGGTTGTTCTGTGCTGGAAGCGCACTAGTTTCCCGCTCAGCTTGCCGGGACCGTATTCTCTCTTCTCTCCGAATCGGTTTGCTGGACTTTCGGGAACGAGTTGATAGGTCCCTGGCGCAAATCCCGCTTCCCGGTCAAAACTCACAATTTCTTTTTGAACGGACATTGGGATTTGGTACCGAGTTGCGGTTGTTCCCTTGATGATGTACGCAACGCTTCGAGCAACGAGGACTCCATCGGCTTTCATCTTTCGTTTGCAGGCGACCGCCATCGCACAGCCTTCCTTGTTGCGGACGGCGGAAGAGTTCGAGTCGGCTTTCGTCACTTCGACTTGAAGCGGTGTATCGCTATCCTCGACTCTCTCGACTTTCGGGAAATACTTTTGGACGTTGGCCAAAGCAATCGACTTCGGTTTGTGATTCAAGGCAATACGATTCACTTTCGTTGACATTTCGAATTCTCCTTTATCGAGCGACGTAGAATTTACGACTGGATGTCGGCTTCGCAGTCGTAGGTTGGATTAGTTGATCATGGAGTCGATCAAGTTCCGACTCGATTGTCGAACGCATCTTCTCGAAAGCATATTCGAGGAGCGCGGGAGGAATTTCGGTTGAGTGACCATTGGTCGGTCGGATGCCCAACTTGGCATTCCTCCATCTTGGACTTTGACCGATAGGCAATCCGGTTTTGACGTTAATCAGAATGTGACCGGGATTTTTCTTGCCATGATTCACGCGGCCCGTGTTCGAAGCGAACCATTCGTTGCATGTCTTGCAAGTGAATTGCGCTTGACTAGGAACCGTTCCATCGGCAGGCAAGAATTTCGGCAGTCTTGAGACATTCATTTTTATTCTCCATTCGGTCGGCGTATAGAGCTTCCTTCATCCATTCTCGGAAAATTCGCAGCAAAAACCATTCTTCGAAAATTCACCCGGATTTTTTGAAGGTCCGAGAAAACGGGACTCGTAGACTCTTTCGGAGGGTTTTCCGAGTCCCGCCTCTCGGAGCACGTAGGAGCAACCAACACAGCACGTAAAATGTACACTGTCGAGTGAATAGTGTCTAGAACTATGTACTTTTTACTTGCTTTTAGTTTTCCCGTGACATAAAATGGCGCAATTATGAGGAAACAAGCGAACGGTAGACTTGGCGAAGATGCGGTTTATCACTTACTCTCTACGAGATACGGGCGAGATGTCCACACGGCACCTTACCTGTCCCCGTATGATATCACCATAGACGGGATTCGGGTAGAAGTAAAAACGGCTAAACCCCGCACCCAAAATGACGGGTATCCGATGCTTAGTTGGACATTTAATATCCATCGGCACGGCAAAATTCCGACAATTCAACCTGATTGCTATCTATTGCGGTTAGAAGATGTTCCCTATTCGAGCAATGCAATCCATTTGGTGTTTCTCGCTCCCTTGTACCGTCCGACGATTCAAATTAGCATTCGGGCACTACTGGACCAAAGATACCACGAAGAACGCGAGCAATTTATACGTCTTACTAACGGAACCCTCGTCATACCCTCCCGCACAAAGTAATTACTTCTCATTTCTTAAATACCACTTGACACTTTTCACTCTTTCGCGCATCTTATCAAACGTGGCAGAACGCATGCCCAACTGGAGCGAAAAACCAATGGCAGAGCAAGATAACGTGATTACGCTCAAACCTCCCGACAGGAGGAAGACTGTCGTACTGGGCAAGATTCTCACAAACGCTCAAATTCATGTAGCGATGGACATTATCCGGGGTGAAGAGATAACCGGGAATGACCGCGCACCCGAAAGAATCGCGCATGAAGTCATTCTGCCAATTCTCCATTCAATCAACAAGATAACCGGGCAGGAAAATGATCCTGCCTACCTCGGATACGCCATAGCCTTTGCGCTCCGTCCGCATTTGATTGGTGCGGAGTCCGACGCGTTCGATTGCGGAGACCCGTCGATATGCGAGTGATTTGTGCATTGCTCTCAACGGCGGTCCTATTTTACCGGGAATGGTTTGGACCGCGTACCGAGGAAATAGCGCGGGAGACTTGGAACGCGTGTTTGCGGAGGAAACCGTGAGCGTATGCCCAACATGCAAGCGAAAAATGCCGAGTCCAAAGCTAACCGAGGATAAGCGGTTAGTGGAAGACAGGCTCAAGGCAAAGCGGTCTCTCGCGGTACTCGAATCGTGTTTAGGTGACGCGTGGTACTTCGATCTAACGGACGCGATTCGGGACGAACAAGAGAGACTCATTCGCGCCTTGTCGGATTCTCGTTTGCTTTGGTCTATCTATCGACGTGCCGACAAGGGAAAGCTTCCGCCGTACTACGAGAGAGAGGAAAGCATCGCCGCGTGAGCTTTGCGGGTATGGCACGTCACAAACCGTGCCAATCCCGGAACGCGCACAACGTTCCAAATCTGAAACGAATAGGAGCAAACCGACATGTACGATTTGTATTTTACTTCTTTCGGAGAACAGGGAATCACGCAAGCGGGAAGAGACTTTATTCAGTCGATTCTCATTCGCCGTCCCTTGTTTCCGCCACTTGACGTTCGCCTTGCCCGACAAAACGGACTCCGAGTGTCGTTCGCGGACAAAGACGCTCTCGACTACGCGGACGTGGACATAACGGATGTTGCTGATCCGGGAAGCACGTCAACGGAAACGGGAGACTGGAAACCGATGGACGCGCCAATCGGGACTCCGGGATACGCGGACAACGGACGACCGTGTGACGATTTGGAAGACGATTCGCCAGACGAAGCTCTCTGCGATTCGATCATGGATGCAGAACTCGATACGGACGGCGAAACGGAGGAAATGTAGTCCTTTGCGGGTGCGGGATGCCTAACATCCCAATCCCGGAGGGGATTTGATCCTTCCAACTAGGAGAAAAACCAAACATGCCACGTACAAAAGCGAAAGTTACCCCGAAGATGCGCAAGCGGACGCGAGCGACGAATGTGCACGTACACATTCATCCGCCTGCACAGCCGTCCGAGGAAGAGAGAGCGGAATTCATGCAGGAACTCGTTGGCTCGAATCCCGATGGTTTGTCGGATGACGGCCCGGATTCCGACTCGCTCGCGTAAAGGCGCATTGCCGATAGGACTCCCAAATCGGGAGTCCCTTCGGGAGTGCGCACAAGCATTCCCATAGGAGCAAACCTTGAATGCTAATCGAGCTTACTAGAAACGGGAAGATTCATGCGTCCACGATGATTCCCAATCCAACGAAGTGCGCGGCAATGCGGACGAAGACGTACCCCTACGCTGTGCGCATCGAAGCAACGGACAAAAAGCTATCGCCCGAAGGCTATATCTTCAATAACGAGCGAATCCAAAGCTATTTTGATCATCGCTTTGGACACTTAGCGAAGCCTTGGCACGCGGAGTCATGCGAAAACATGGCTCTTACAGCCTGCCATGAGTTAGCTCAAATCATGCTTAACGAAGGAATCGAGGTTAAGTGTGTGGAATGTCAGATACTTGGGAGCAATGGAGCGAAGATTCGAGGAATCTGGAATGCCGACAATCGAATGGAGGAAACCAACAGTGACAGGATTCCTGAGAGCATTACTCGCGGAATGTGAGCGAGAGCACAAAGCGTCGGGAGACACGGGAGACTGGCAAGTCTGGTACGCGGCTTACATGACTCCTAAGCTTTCCGAATGGCAGGTAAACACATATGGAAGCTTCGCGGGCGAGGTAGCTTGTCCATACAAGGCGGAGACCAATGGCAAAAAGAGCACGTAAGTGGGCGATTCGATGCGCCAAGCGCTGTAAGGGATTCGCGATACGGGCAGGGATCACTTGCCTAGCGGTATTCGCGGTCCTAATCGTCTTGGCGAACACGGGCGAAGCAATCACGGTAGGGGTAGCGTTCGAGAGATTAGCGGAAGCGCTCGGATACGCTACAGCCGACACGTTAGCGGAGTGAACGTCCTTCGGAGATTCGGGAAACCGAGTCTCCGGGGATGCGTTCGAGACGCATCTAGGAGCGAAACAATGGCAAAGAGACTACTTGCGACGTTGAAAGTGTACGAATCGGATGCGGATTGTTTATCCGGTTTGCAGGTGAAGTATCGGAGCGATACGGGCGAAGTTGATAAGAATTTCGAGTTATTGCTTTGTCCGAAGGGAACAACGGGAAACGGACTCGAACAACGAGACCGCGTTCAGATCATGGCGCATGAACTCGGACACTTTGTTGGGCACGTACTCGGATTACCGGCGCATCGGGAATCGCGGGAAGCGGGCATTAAAGCGCATTTCGCGGGATTCGATCATAGCTATACGCGCATGGCACCAGCAGAGCAGGAAGCTTGGAACGTCGGAGAACAGATTGTTCCGGGTGCAATGAACTCGCCCGCATACTTTGTTTCGATGAATGGATATCGCGGGCATGATGCGGAACTCGAAAAGGCCATCGAAGACCTAGCGCCAGAACCCCGAGAATACTTTCGGGAACTCCTCTTAGGGGGAAACCGATGAAAACATTAGCTTTTGTAGTGATTGAAATTGATCCGAACGCGAAACCGCAACCGAGTAGCACTAGTCCGATGGGCACAGCGGTTAATCCGACTACGGGAGAAACGGCACAAGCTTTCCGTATTCAAATCTTCCCGAATGACGTAAACGGCGAAGCATCGAAGCTAACACCGGAAAGCCTGAAAACGAGTCTCGCGCATGAACTGGGACACGTCGTGGCGAGTCTCGCGCACACCAAAACAAACGCGAATGATCCACGTAGTAAACCGATGGGCAATCGCTGGACAGAGCATCCAGCGGAAGCGGTAATCGAATCGGAACGAGAAGCTTGGGAGATAGCGCGTCTGATCGCACCCGATTTGGACGAAGCGGAAGCGAAGCGCAATTTCGATAGTTACGCGGACCATAGCGCAGAACTCGATTCAACACTCAAGTCCGCGATTCTCATTGATGCGCTAGTCGATTCGATTGACAAGCTCGGGAAGGCGGTAAACTGAATGACAATCGGATGGATTGCGTTAGGGATAGCGGCAATTCCGGTAATCGGATGCTTAGTTTGGCATCTTCGGATACGCTTTCCCGGTTGATTCTGTCTTGCGGGTGCGGCATTCGGAAACGGTGCCAATCCCGGAGGATAGACGAATGAAAAGAGAATATAAGACACCGGAAGCGAACAGGATTGCGAGCGCACGGCAATTTTACGAAATGGGACTCGCATGGCGATGGATTCGGAAGCATCGGCCCGACATCGAGCAAATCATTCGGGCCGAAGGATTTAAGAAGTATCCGGCATCAAAACGACCTAGTTTGATGTTGCCTAAGTCATTGGAGACATTAGAGTAAATCGGAGGATAGAATGCGCACGGCGCTTGCAACGCTCTTGGTAGCGGCTTGGTTCTACATGCCGAAGATTCGACACGCGAAATGGGACGGTAAACGGTTTAACTGTCCTATTAACACTGACCTATGGGCCGATGAAAGCGAAGCATTGGCAGGGAAAGATTACGTCTATTGCATCTCGGAACGTCGATAAAAATGTGCGAATTACTGGAACTCGTTTTCGGTCTATGGCTTATGTCGCTCATCGGCCTCGTTACGCTTTACGTTCTCTGGAAGATTGTCGAATGGCTAGCTTTCGGACACAAACCGAACATTCGGCCTTGACTCCGAATCCCCGATAGGCGCATTCTCTCGGCATGGACGCGAAACCTCGGTTATCCCCAATTCCGATGCTCTCGGACCTGAAACACGCCATTTCGATGCTGCGAACGCACGCCAACGCCACCAATGCACGTTCTACGGCCCGGCCTTGAACGCCAAACCTCACGCAAAGCGTACTAGCGCGGCCACTATTGCTCACATCGCGAGACTTAGGCGCATGAGTGAAGAGGAGCGTAAGGCTTGGGGTATGCGTCTGTTCGCAATCTATAGCGGACGTAAGACTCAAGAAATGTATAGGTTACGAGGTATTGATGCGATGGCGCACGCACGCAAGTTCCGATGGCCGAATAAAGACGGTCACGTGAAGGCGAAGCGCAGCAAAGTACTGCCGATTGCGTAAGTCATTCAATCTACAGGTAGATGCGCGTTCACGTCCTATAATCAACAATCTGTTACTAAGTTGGGCATAGACGCGAGTAACTCTCTTATTCTAAGCCAGTAACGTCTCTAACCATCCCATCGAGGAAAGTGCAAGCCCCCCGCGTTCGAGATCGGCGGCGGGAAACTGGCTACTGCTAGACTCAGGCACATAAAATCCCCGTTCTATGCCCAACTTGTTCGTAATACGAATTTGCTTGACAACGTAATACGGCTGTGTAATACGGTAATACCGATGGCGCGTAATACAGTGACGATCAGTTTGAGATTAAATCCGGAAGAGGCGGCGGTGTGGCGGGAGCGGGCGTCTGCGAGTGGGGAGCAGACGTTAACGAATTGGATTCGGAAGCGGTGTAATATCGATGGGGCAGGGCCGCGCAGAGCGGGACAGATACCGCCGGTTCCTGTCGAGATTGATGTTCGGCAAAAACCTCCATCTCGACAATCTGTTTCCAACTCGGCTGAGATGCCGACTGCCCCGACCAAGATGGAGGAAAGTGTCGAAGATCATCGAGATTCGGACGTGTCAAGGGGTGGAGAAGTACCTACTCCGAAGCGACGGGAGCCTGTGCCCGTGGAGGCTGGTGGAGGACCTTGCGATCACGATTTCGGATATGGGGTTGGGAAGTGCCCGTATGGGACGTGCCGAAACAGGAACAAGAAGGCCAAGGTTCGATGCGAGCATGGAACGGAGAAGGGATTCCGATGTTGGCAGTGTGGAGGGATGGCGAAATGCTGAGTGATTTCGAACGGGAAGAGGCGCGGTATCTATATCCGAGAGAGCACTATACGGTGATTGAGGAGCATACAGGGGAGTCGAAGTGGCAGACGTGCATGTGCCGGAGTTGTCAGGACAAGCGGGAAAGGTTGGCGCAGCGGGTTGATCCCCCGGACGAGTTTTGATCGATGGTCCGAATTGGCACGCCTGTTCCTGCGATTCTAGAGAAAGGCGATTGGAAGAAGCCGAAGGTGGACCGCGCCCAATTGCGCAAGATGCTCGAAGAAGGGCAGTTGATGCAGATCGAGATTGCGAATCGATTGGGAGTGACCCGAGAGCGAGTTAGGCAATTGTCGAATAAGTGGGGCTTCGGAACGGGCCGAGAGCAGGGAGCGAAGCGTAAGTTCGAGCGGATGTTGGCCGGGATGGAGGAGAATCGGTTTTACCGTAGGGCGATTGAAGAGGGATTCGAGGTAAATTGGAGTCCCGAAGGGCCGGAATCGTTCATTGTTGGGACGAAACTAGTTCGAGTACGAAGTGCACCGAGTAAATTTATTAGTGGTTCCTATAAAGTGATCGTACTTCGAGCACCGCTTCGACCGGCTGATATTTGCGCTTGGGAATTACCGGACGGCAGGTTTCTGATTATGCCCCAGGAATTGTGGCCGGAATCGCAGACATGCTTTCGGTTGGAGGAGCCAAAGACAACCAATGGTAGAGTGCTATCGAATGCGCATCATTACCGGGATTACATCGAGGCGTGGCACGTTCTACGGGAGGAACCATGAAGATTTTGGAGCCGGTGGATCAGCAAATAACGATTCGTGGATCATCTCGATGGCTTGAAGTGGTTGCGGCTCTTGAGAAGTTGCCAAAAGGTTTTGCCTTGCCGGTGGAAACGGATTCGAGGAAGGAAGGTTTGGCCTTGCAGTATTTCATTTTTAACACGCACAATCGGCGCAATAATGGAACTAAGTTTAGGGTTCAGCGTCGAGGGTTGACCGTCTTCATTAGTCACTATGAACCGCCAATCATAGGAGGAAATAGATGATCTTCAATACGAAACCGAAGTTGTACCGGGAATCGGAAGTCGAGGAGCCGGATGAATCGAGGAAGGAACTCGCGGTCAAGGCGAAAACCCTCTTGGGTTATTCGGTTTTGGAGCAAACGATTCCGAATCGCTCGTCATCGGAAGTGAGCGCTGTTTTCAAGAAGTTGGGCATCGAGCCGCTGAATGAGAGGCAGGTCCAGAAATATCAACGGTGGTATCGACAAAAGCATTCCGGGACATTCAGTTGGGAGCGTGTGCATTGGGAATCGGCGCGGATAGAGAACTATGCTGAACCGATGCCCGAATTTGTTCTCTCGCGGGCTGTCGAATTGAAGGAACATCTTCCGAACGCCGTGTTCAGCATTGAATTTCCGGTGCGGGAAGAGAGGGTCAGGCCCGATCCATTTCTAGTCATGTACTATGCCGGGATTCGATATTACATCGATGTGTGGGATGAACCGAAATTTGAAGGACGGAGGACGGTCTAGAGGATCGCAATGGAGCGAATCTGCGTCGTCGGACTCGGCAAAGTCGGGCGTCCCATCCTCGGCATGCTTCGGGATAAGGGCTTCCGAGCCTTCGGTTACGATCATATCCCCAAGGATTCCGAGGTGAGTCTCGAACAGGCGGTGGATCGGACGGACGCCGCAATCTTCATTGTGCCAACCCCATCGAAGGAAGACGGGTCCTTCTCGAACGATTGTCTGCTCGACGCCCTCGGCAAGTTCAAACGCTCGATTGCCATGAAGTCGGACTATCTGTACATCATCACCAGCACCACGACGCCGGGAAGCTGCGACCAGTTCCGAGAGATTGTCGGCGACAACGTGGTCTACAAGCCGGAATTCATTCGCCTGGAATACGTCGAAGCCGACCTCCGAGCACCGTCCTTTGTGCTAATCGGCGAGCATCGAAAAGAAGCCGGAGACCGAGTCGAGAGAATCTACGAGAAGATTTCGGATGCCCCGGTCAAACGGATGTCGCTTATCGAGGCCGAACTTGCCAAGATCACGCTCAATTGTGCGCTAACCATGAAGATTTCACTTGCGAATCAACTGCATCTCGTGGCCCGGAAACTTGGGGCCGATTCCGCAAAGATTATGGATGCAGTCGGAACCGATCCTCGGATTAACAATCGGTATCTCAAACCTGGATGGCCCTACGCGGGACCATGCCTCGATAGGGATAATCGGATGTTTCAGTACGTTGCCGAACAAGTGGGAATCGAAGCGCATCTTTCGATAGCCGCCGATTCGATCAATGCGATGATCTATGACGAAGATTTCTGAGATCGAAGCCTACTGGAACGCCAGCCCTTGCAACATTCGACATGGCGAAGGCGAAGTCGGAACCGCCTTTTGGTCGCATGGAGTATCGGAGCGCCGGTATTTCGTCGAATCGCATATCCCTGCCTTCGCGGATTTCAAAAGGTGGGATGGGAAGAAAGTTCTCGAAATAGGTGCGGGAATCGGCACCGATACGTTACAGTTCGCGAAAGCCGGTGCTTTAGTCGATGCCGTGGAACTATCGAGCCGTAGCCGAATCATCGCCATGCAACGGTTCGATGTGGAAGGACTCGGGCATCTTATTTCCATCAACCGGGTTAATTTCTACTTGGCCGACGCGGAGAAGTTCCTTCCTGATGGACCGTATGATTTGATTTATTCGTTTGGGGTCCTGCATCACACGCCGCGCCCGGAAATGGTATTGACGAAAGCGGCTCGACGCCTCGCTCCGGGCGGCGAACTTCGAGTCATGCTCTACGCTCGATGGAGTCTCAAACATCTGCTAGGGATTCAGCCGGAAGCGCAGGCGGGATGTCCGCTGGTTCGCTGGTACTCGGAACGCTCTGCGCGGCATCTCCTCGAATCATGCGGGTTTCGAGTCTTATCGATTCGAAAGGTTCACATTTTCCCGTGGCGTATCAAGGATTACGTCCAATACCGATATGTAAAGGCGTTTCCTTGGAACGTGACTCCCGACTGGCTCTTTCGGAAACTAGAACTCCATATCGGTCACCACCTTCTTATCCGTGCGGTGAAAGCGTGAAAGCCGCCGTTGTCGTCACCACGATCCACGACTGTTCGGTTCTCCTCGACGGCTATCTCCGAAACTTCGCTAAGTTCGGGCGTGAAGCGACAATCTTCTTAATCCCTGATCGCAAAACTCCCGCATTTAACATTCCAAAAGGCGTGCTTTGCCCAGAACTCACGACTCAGTTTGATTTCCTAAATGACAGTGGATTCCGCTCGCACGATATTCCAGAGAACTCCGACAATCGGCGCAATGTCGGCTATCTGATGGCGCTTGCCGATGGAGCGGAAATGGTTGTGTCCATCGACGATGATAACTACTGCTCAGAGAATGAGGATTACTTGCAGGCGCATGAGTACGGTTTTTCAAGGTCTATGGGCTATGAGAAAGAAGGACACTGGTATAATAATCTCGCTTTACTTGATGCTCCTCCATACCAATATCCTAGAGGATTCCCTTTTTTTGCAAGGGGAACAACAAGGTCGAGAAAACTACCGTTAACCGAATCTACTGTTAGAATCAACGCCGGGATGTGGATTGGCGATCCCGATCTAGATGCGATGAGTTGGCTGCATCTTCCATTTCAGGCAATCCGATGCTCTAGCGAATTAGTACTTGGACCTGAAACTTGGTGCCCGATCAACTCACAGAATACAGCGGTGCATCGGGATTTGATGGGCGCGTACTATTTCGTGCGCATGACCTCGATGATGGATCGATTCGGTGATATCTTCCAGGGATATTTCGCTCTCAAAGTAGCAAAGCATATGGGCTGGACAGCCCGGTTCGGCTCTCCGGTGGTCACACATCGCCGGAACTCCCATGTCTACCTAAGGGATGTACAGAAGGAAATCGAGCCGATCCTACTCCTCGAAGAACTGCTCCCGAAACTCTTGGAGACGAAATTGACTGGCACGACGGTCGAGGAAGCGTATTTGTCTCTTTCGGACTTTGTCGAAAGCCAAGCATCGCCATTTTATTCCGAAACGGCTAGACTGATGCGCATGTGGTCGAAGGCCGTAAAGGGGATCGGATGAAAACCATTCCTCTAACCCAAGGAAAGGTCGCACTGGTCGATGATGCAGATTTTGAATTTCTGTCTCAATTTAAGTGGCATCTAAAAAGACCATCCAAGAAAGCAAGAGTACTATACGCGGTCGCGCATCAACCCAACACTACAAGGAATTCGACCAAACTTAGGATGCATAGACTTTTGCTACCAGGAGCGAAAGAAGTCGATCATATCAACGGGGATGGACTCGATAATCGACGCCAGAATCTCCGTGCGGCGACGAAGCCTCAAAATATGAGCAATATGCAAAAACACCGAGACAATGAGTCTGGATTCAAGGGTGTGTCTCGACATCAGAAGCGATGGTGCGCCAGAATTAGAAATGAATTTATTGGTGTATTCCAATCTCCATTGGAAGCTGCTAAAGCTTATGATGCTGCGGCATTGGCTCTGTTCGGGGAATTCGCTAGACTCAATTTCCCGGAGCAAAAAAATGGCTAAAATTATACTTACAGGGGGTCCGTCGTTTTCTTTGTTCAACCCGAGCTTGCACGCTTCTCTCGGCTTACTCTATTTAGGCGCATCGCTTCGTGAAGCGGGCCACGAAGTTAAAATCATCGATTGTCACCGAATCTCGACCTTCGACGCCTCGGAAAATAAACTCAAGGTCAATCCCGACCTCATGGAACCGTGCGACATCCTGGGCGTCTCGATTGTGACTCCCAATGCCGAATTTGGCGGTCAACTAGCGTCCGTTTGGCCCGCCAAGGTGAAGGTAGCCGGTGGGCCGCATGTGACGTACATCATCGAAGGTCCCCACGCTCAATTCAAACAGAAGAAATATTTCGAAGGTTTCGATTTCCTGATGACCGGAGAGTGCGAAGAATCCTTCGTCCAGTTCTGCAATATATGGCAGGCAGGCGGGGATGTAACGAGAGTGCCAGGAGTGACGTGGTTCGATGCATTCGGAGTTCACCAGCTTTACCCATCGCCGCCGCTCCCAGATGTAACGAAGATGAAGACCCCGGCCTACGACCTCTGGGGAAATTACAGCAAAGGAGGACTTCAAGTTGCCTCAATCCACGGACAATCTATCGATGCTGCTGAAAGAACTATTGGGTCCCTATGGACAGCGAGAGGATGCCCGTATGGTTGCTCTTTTTGCGCGGATGCTAGGACCAAACTACGGGAAGAAACCTTCGACCAGATCGAAGCGGAGGTCAAAGCCCTCGCCGAAATTGGAGTAACCGCCCTCCGAGTTTGGGATGATGTGTTGACCATTAAGGCGAAGCGGTGCCGGGAATTGGCTGCCCTGTTTCACGACTACGGGATGCTGTGGCGAGGATGGAGCCGGGTCAATCTGTTCGACTCGGAACTGTTCAAGGACCTAGCTCGCCTCGGTTGCACCGAACTCGGGTTCGGAGTCGAGCACGGCTCGGCCCGAATGCTGAAAGCCATGAACAAGGGCACGACGCCCGAAGCGAACACTCGGGGGATTAAACTTTGCCAAGATGCCGGAATCTCGGCACGGGCGTATCTTTTGATCGGGTTTCCGGGTGAAACTTGGGAGTCGATTCAGGAAATGCAGGACTGGCTGGACACCTGCCGACCGGATGCCGCCAGTTTGCATATGTTCCAGCCGTATCCTGGATGTGAAGTGTGGAACACGCCCGAAAAATTCGGGGTTTCTATCCCACCGGATAAGTTCTCTATGATGTGGGAATTGATGGATGACGACCCGAAAACGACGGTTCTAGACTTACCGACAATGACTACAGCAGAACTTTTCCAAGCACGTAAGAATCTGCACAACTGGATCACGGATAATATCTCTCTCCGGCTTGCGACCCGATGACGACGAAGCCCCTTGGCCGAAAAAACTATGGCAGCATTCCGCATCTTCCGGACAGCCGAATGGGACCAGGGGACCACCATTGCCACGAAGGACAGGAAGAAATTTGCACGAATCGGTTACGGGACCGTCACGATCTTGTAATCTGCACGGAGAAACTTGACGGTTCGAACGTCGGCGTAGCAAGAATCGGAGATGATATTTTGGCTCTTGGCCGTGCCGGGTATCTCGCTCAAACTTCCAAGTTCATACAGCATCAATGGTTTGCTGATTGGGTTAGAAAGAATGAGGATCGTTTTCGGTCTGCGCTACAGCCCGGCCAGCGTATTGTCGGAGAATGGCTTGCTCAAGCGCACGGCACTAGATATAAACTCACGCATGAGCCATTCGTAGTATTCGATCTCATGGAAGATGACCGGCGCTTGCCCTACTCGGCCATCGAACAGCTACAAGATCGTTTTGTGCTCGCGCATGTGATCCAGAAGGGCGGTCCTATTTGTGTAGGACTTGGATTTGAAGAATTGGAGCGTGGCGGAAGAAACGGATTTCATGGGGCCATTGATCCGGTTGAAGGGATGGTATGGAGGATTGAGCGTAAAGGTGAATTCGATTTCATGGCGAAGTTCGTTCGTCCGACTAAAGTTGACGGAGCCTATCTACCGGAAGTTTCTGGCCTTGATCCTGTATGGAATTGGACGCCATGAAACTGAGTATCATCTGTGCAGGCCGAAACGATGGGCATTGCGGAGACTTCATCGACCGGATGAACTGCTCCTTCGAAACGCTTCCATCCGATGCCGAAATCATCATGGTCGAATGGAATCCTCCCGAGGATCGGCCTCCGCTTGCCTCGACGATCCGGCGACGGGGCGTTCGGGTTATTACCGTTTCACGGGAATTGCACAATCAGATGCATGGGCATGACTGGCTTCCGTTCTTCGAATATCGGGCCAAGAATGTCGGCATTCGGAGGGCGCACGGCAACTGGATTTTATCGATGAATCCCGACATCATTTTAGGGCAGGAAATGCTCGAACGTCTCGGGTACGACTTCGATTACCATTGCTGCTACGAGGCTCCGAGACATGATATCAAAGACGGGAAACTCGTTCAGATTACAAGTGGGCCGGGAGACTTCGTTCTGATGCATCGGGACAAGTGGTTCGACCTCCGAGGGTATCTCGATATTGTCAGTTATTCGCATATCGATTCGCTGCTTATATGGAATGCGGAGTCTATGGGCATTCCAAAGGTCGAACTTCCCTGCCCGATCTTCCATCAGGAGCACGACCGTTCGGTTCACAAAGGCCGAATGACGATCCATTCCTCGGACATCCACTATTTCGTTGGGCAAAAGAATGACGAGGATTGGGGACTCGCCGACATCCATTTACCGGAGATCACGACATGAAGGAAATTACTTTAACGCAAGGTAAAGTGGCCCTTGTTGATGACGAGGATTTTGAATACCTTTCTCGATTCAATTGGCATGTTAAAAGAACTAATCGGAAATGGAAAGTTCTTTACGCTGTTGCACACGAACCAAACACGAAGAGGAATTCCACTAAGTTGAGAATGCACCGCCTTTTATTGCCGGACGCTAAAGAGATCGACCATATCAACGGGGATGGTTTGGATAACAGACGTTGCAATCTTCGTCCAGCAACTCATCGTCAAAACCTAGCCAAGTCCAGGCGTCCACTGGGGGCTAGTGGCTTAATTGGAGTGGATCAATTATATGGAAAATGGAGAGCCAGAATTACTGTCAATGGGATAGGACATCATCTTGGGATGTTTACTTCAAAAGAAGAAGCGGTATCAGCCTACAATGCAGCCGCACAAAAATTTAACGGTGAATTTGCTAGGACAAATTTATGAAATGTGGACTTTTATATCCCTGCGTTTCTGCTCTTGTTGAAAAAATGGCGTCCATATTTCCTGATCTTTGTGTAATCGGACCTCCGTGCGATGCGCTGTACAGTTGGGACAAGAGAATCCTGAATCTGGCAAAAGCGAAGGACAGAGTGAAAGAATGGCAGGAAGTCGGGCTTGACCTTCATTTCGAGGAAAAGCCGTACTCGGAGTGCGATTTCTCGAAGTTTGATCTCCTGATCGAATCGGTCGAGACTTTCGATTATGCCGCCGACTGGAAGAACCATTGTCACCGGGTCGAATGCCCGATTCTGGTCTTTGTGTGCTGGTACGACGGCCCGGATTACTTGCCCTCGAACTACCGGGAGAAGATCAAAAACCTACCCATCAAAGTCGGGATGCCGTCCATTGTCCCATCCTGGAAGTCAGCCTATCCCCAAGCGGAGTTCGGTCCACTTCCAGTCGGCGATTGGTGGTTCGAGCGGGAATGGACTGGCCTTCGGGAAGAGGCACTATTCGTTCTCGCCGGGAAGGACCTATGGCGACCGGCAGACAAATCGGTCTGTGGGGTTGATCTATTCGAACAACTCTCGGAACGCTTCCCGGGACGGATGCACCACCACGACGGGGCGACTGAATTTAAGACCGCGAAGCAGATGGCCGAAATGTATAGCGAGTACCGGGCCTTCCTGAATCTCGATAATGCAGCCGGTAGACCGCTATCGACTTCCTTCACGGAGGCTTTGGCAGCCGGTATGCCGGTCGTAGCTCGGGACCTTCCGGGACTCAACTATAAGGACTATATCGATGGAAACGGAACCTACACAGAGAATTTCGATACAATGTGCGATTTCATCGACAATTGTTTTTCGAGTATTGGATTCGCCAGGACGTGCAGTATGTACAGTCGAGCCATCGCTCGGGCGGCATTCTCGGTGGCGAATGTTCGACCCTACTACGAAATCGGAAGGTCGGTATGACCGACGAGCAGGATAGCCTAAAGGAACTGTACGAACACGCAATCGAGGAATGGGAGTCCGGCAAGACCCTCGATGAGATCGGCGAAAAGTATGGGTTTACAGGCAGCACAGTTCTACGTATCCTTCAATTTTTGGGCGTGCCCAAGAAGGAAATTCAATGAGAAATGAAATGACCGGCCAGCGCTTCGGTAGACTAGTTGTATTATACCCAACAGAACGTCGGAAGAGTGAAAGTGTCATATGGAAATGCCACTGTGATTGCGGTAACGCGACCGAAGTGGTTAGCACGGCTCTACGACGTGGACATACCAAGAGTTGCGGATGTCTCCATCAGGAAAAGATGCTTGATGGTATCGGCAGAACGCATGGACACAATTCGACCAAATTAGGGAAGAGTAGAACGTATCAATCATGGGATGGAATTATCCAACGCTGTTGTAATCCGAATTGTGTTGCGTATCTCAAATATGGTGCCCGTGGGATTAAGGTCTGTGAACGATGGAGGGATTTCAAAAACTTCTTGGCCGATATGGGCGAGCGCCCACTCGACAAAACCATCGACCGAATAGATTCGAAGAAAGGCTACTATCCAGAAAATTGTAGATGGGCCACTAGATTAGAACAAGGTCAGAATACATCACGGAATATTCGAATTACAATGAATGGGAAGACCTTGGTCCTAAGTGAATGGGCCAGAAGACTAAATGTACATAGGAATACATTGGGATATAGATATCATCGCGGAATATGGCCGTGATAAGTATACTTTTACCTACTCGCAAACGGCCAAAGGAATTACGTCGCATGGTCGAATCGGTTCGAGATACAGCCAAGAATGAGGTAGACATTTGTCTATATATAGACGACGATGACCCGCTTAGTATTCCCGTCGCAGAAGAACTAGGGTTGGCCTACAAAATCGGTCCACGAATCAGAAAAATTACTCAGGCGTGGAATGAAATACTTCCGATTGCGCGTGGTGAAATTTTAGAACAGGGTAACGATGATGTTCGCTACTGTACATCCGGTTGGGATGTAATGGTGCAAGAAGCCTTCGATGAAGTGCCGGACAAAATTATGTGTCTACATGGCCTTGACCGCTTCGGACATGGATCAAATTTTGGTCCCCATGCCTTCACTAGTAAACGCTGGACCGATTGTTTAGGTTACTTTATTGCACCGTACTTTAGCAGTGACTTTGGAGATGCGTGGCTTTGCGAATTGGCGAATATGATTGGTCGCCGTCGGTACCTTCCTTTTATCATTGAACATTTACATTTCTCGCAAGGGATGGCCGAGATCGATGAGAATACCGCCGACCGATTACAACGGCACCGGGAGGATGACCCCGACACTCTATACTATAGCCCGGCAATGCAAGCCGAACGGCAGCGTGACGCTCAGAAACTCGCAAAACTAATGGATAAGCGGCAGGATACGAAGGGCTGGTGTCCGCCACACAACAATATTCGAAGCGCCGGGATGTGTCCGAAGTGCGAGAGCCTATCGACTGTGGCGGTCGGAGTGGGGAAGTTCCATTGCAATTGTTGTTCATACCTATTTACGAGGTAGCAATGCCTAGACTAAGCACAAAGAACAAATGCCCTCATTGCGAAGGCATGAAATGTTGGTATGCCAAAACGTGTAGGACATGTAGGGATAAAATCCGTATAGGTTGGAACGGACCAAAATGGAGTCAAAAGCTCGGGCCAATATCACTTACCAAACACGGCCATAACAACGCATCCGGTAAAAGTCCGACATACAGATCGTGGAATGCAATGATCCAGCGTTGTAGAAATGAGAATTCTAAGGAGTATTACAACTATGGAGGCCGGGGAATTAAAGTCTGCGAAAGATGGTTTAAATTTGAACATTTTTTGGCTGATATGGGCGAACGTCCAACTGGACTTGGGCGCGGCTTTACCTTAGACCGTTATCCGAATCAGAATGGAAACTACGAACCAGGAAATTGCCGATGGGCTACATGGACCGAGCAAATGAACAACAGCAGGAGAAATATCCGAGTTGAATTCCAGGGTCAAAATCTGACTTTAGGAGAATGGGCCAGAGAACTTAATGTCGATTACAAATCTCTACAGAGGCAACATAGCGCGGGGAAGTGGCCGACATGAAGTGGGAGATTTTGATATTAACAATGCCCACTCGCTATGAATTTCTACGGCGTTTAATGATGTGTCTCGCCCCCCAATGCTCCGGTAATCCGAATATTTCGGTCAGGATTCGTACCTGCGATCCTAAATATACTTTGGGCGAAAACCGCGATATGTTGAGAAGGGCGTCGGAAGCACATTATTGTTCATTTTGTGACGATGACGATTTAGTATCTACCGACTATATATCTTCGATTCTTCCGCTAATGGACGGCGTAGATTATATCGGCCATAATTTGCAGTGTTATGTGGACGGCGAACCTCTTGGAAAAGTGACCCGTCATTCGTTGGTTTATAGGGGGTGGTATGAAACTGATGAATTCTATGCACGGGACATTTCGCATATCAATCCGATACGTCGGGACCTTGCGCTACTCGAACCAATGGAAGGCGGGCACGGAGAGGACGTTCGGTGGGCCGACCGGATGCGGGCGAGAGGTGTTCTGAAAACGGAACGCTATATAGATCGGGTTCTATACCACTACTATTTCCGAACCCGAAAGAACATGGGTAAGCCATGCCCGAAGTGCGGCAGTACGTCCACCGTGCTCGTCGGCGAAGGGACAGTATGCAACGCCTGTAGCCTCTCGTTCGACCGGCATCCAGAGCAAAAATCTTGCCTTTGGACCTAAAATCGGTATAATCGGCCCATCGAAGCAAGGCTAGGGAGGGATACGGGAGCGGTGCAGGGCCAGACCGCTCTCGTATTTCATTTGACTTGGATATCCGATTCTGTTATTATATTCGGCATGACATAGATTCCTGAATCCTACGTTTATATTTTCATCAGGACCGATCTTCCGGTCGAGCATCAAATCGTCCAATCAAATCACGCTATTTTCCATCTCGCACTCGAACATGCCGGTATTCAGGGTGTGCCCAATATTGTCCTGATCGGCATTCCTAATGTGAAGAGTCTCGCCCGCGTCGAACGAAAACTACAAGAGAATCAAATCCAGCACTACAGTTGGCATGAGCCGGATAACGATATGGGATTTACGGCGATTGCGACGGTTCCGCTTCGAGGCGAGATTCGGAAGCTAATGGAGAATTATCGACTTTACCCACGTTCCCCTCGTATAAGCGTATGTACACCCGCCTCTACAGCGGGTAGTCCAGGTATAAGCCCTGGGGGGAGCGCCATGCCGGACGGTGGGAGGCATCTCACCTCACTTGAATGTGAGTCCGGCTCCAATTCGACTGAGCGCCCGTAGCTCAACATGCAGAGCAACGGACTCTAAAGCCGGGGGTTGTGGGCGCAAATCCCACCGGGCGCTCCAAAAATCATGGACAGGGAATTGTTTCCCAGAACGCTTCGCTACCAGTATTGCGCATTCGGATGCAAACATGAACTTCGGTAGCGGGAGAAAATACTGTAGTAGTTTTTCTTGGCACCCATTCTAGGTAAACGAGGCATCCGAGAAGCAGAAGTTCGGCGAGCATCGACAAAAGCATTATCGCCCTGTAGTTCCGGTCAATCCAAGCAGAAAAGCCAGTAGTAGAAGTATTCCCGCGCTCGATAATGTCACCCATGCCGATTGCTGCCTCCCGGTGCCCCTCATTTTCCACATCCCTTTCTCTCGGAAAAACTTCATAGCCCCAATTCATCGCCATCAGGTTCTACTCCTCCAATAGAGGAAAGTCGATTCCGTTCGAAGTGAAAAAGTCACAGACTCCGGTCGGGGATACCCCGTCTTTGTCGGTCTCTTCATCTCGGAATATTTCGCAAGTATGGAATTTGTCGATCACGCGCTCGAAAAAGTGCTGGCAATTTTGGCATTTTTCTTCGCCTTCGGCTTCCCGGTACGACACTTCCTCGGCATTGAACTTAACGGGCCTAGACTCCATTAATCTTTCGTAGAAGTTCTTGCTGACCATTTAGACCTCATTGGGATATATCCCATGTATAAAGATGAGATGGGACTGCTTCGATGGCCTGTTCCATAATTTTCTGACCATACTGGGCAAGCACAGCATTGATGGAGAAGTCGATATACGGACCAAGTTCGATCCAATCACCCATCACGGCAGGAATAATTTCGGGAGGCGGTGGAGTCCAAATCTGACTCCGGCCCATATCGAAAATCTTCCGGTGCGGATCAAAAGCCAGAGCGACCGGCGCGGCGGATAGGAACTGCATGAACCTTCGGCGAGAGAGTTCCATTTAGCGAGCATCCTTTTGCATTTCTTGTCTGATAATTTTTCGTATATGCTCATCGAGCTTTTGATCGGTAAGTTTTTCGAGTTGGATAATGACGTGCTTATGGAGAATTTCGTGAACTATTTTGCGCAATTCATCCATGAGAGCGACCTCCTGCATTTTCAGTGAACCTCAGTCGGTGGGATTTCGACATCGGATGGTCTCATTCGAGCTTTCGCTTCGATAGCCGCAATTTCTTCTTCGGAGAGTTCGAGTGCCGGAAGGGGCGGAAGTCCGAACTTAGCCCCGCAGCTCCCGCAGTAAACGTCGTCCGGCGCTCCCGGCTTACCGCAGCTACATGTCTTTCCGGCAATGAGTCGGCTGCCATCGTTTCGGCAGAAGGCATCCCCGGCTTTCGGAATGCGGTCGCATGTTGGGCATACGAGATTGCCGATCCCGGCAGGTTTCTGTATGATCGGAGCCTTTATCAGTTCTCGTACCCAACTATGGCATCCGCACCTGCACTGATGGTCTGTGCAAGATTCATGGTGACCAGACATACACATTTCCGCAAAACCTGGCATCAGATATACCTTTGTGCGTTTCTTCGATTATTGCAAGTTCGGCAGTACCTTCTACCATTGGCAGTAATCCTAAGATTTTCTCCACACATAGCATGCCCAGATTTACAGTGTGTCCAAGGTGGAGAACTGCGGTGCCTTCCTTTCGTTACACAATCCCGCATATTGTCTGTATGCGTCCCAATAAAAAGATGTTTTGGATTAAAACAAGCCGGATTATCGCAGCGATGGAGGACGTGGAGATCGGACTCTAAATCAAATTTCAAATAACAATGGGCTGAAATTCGATGTACGTATTCAGGTTTACCTAGATAGGACATAGTGCCATAGCCGTGATTATTGCGGTGTCCAGTCCAGTTCCAGCAACCAGTCTTCTCATCATAGCGGTTATTAGTTATAAAACATGTGCTTTTCTGTCGGATTGCGCCTTTAACTCCTCCCATTTTCAACCTCGGGAATTGTACGGCCCCATCTTTTGAGGGCAGCGGATCGAGCTTTGGCTTTATTTGCAGCCGATTTCTTCGGACTGGATACGCGTCCACCGGCTGCACCACGACACCCGAGACAAGGAATTCGGCGATTATGTATTTCGCAAATTTCGGGGTCGCTCATTCGTTGGGCATGATACTCTTTGTCGGGCTTGCATTCAAGTTGGGAATAGGCGTATCTTTCTCCCGATGCCCGAATTGCCGACCTGTGGAAACTTTCTAGCCGGAACGTGTGAACGATCTTCGGTTTACGTGTCCCGAGAGACCGATACTGCTTTCGTTTTGACCTGCCGAACCTGCTTCTCAATAAACATTTTCCCTAAAGAACGAGACGAAAATGCCGGACGCTATCAGGCATTTTTAAAGAAGCAGGCCGCTAGGGAAGCGCAAATTCGATACGAGTCTAGCCGACCAGAATATTCATTTCCGACCAGTGGAGGAAAATGACGTGGCAATGACAGCCGAGGCACGCGCTTTACAATCCGCAAAGATGAAGGAAAGTTGGATCAAACGCAAGGCCGAAAAGCAGCAAGTTCCCGCCGATCCTGCCCTCCGAGAAGCGATGGCCAAAGTTCCGATGAATGCCCCCATTGAACGCGGAACGATGGTTGCCGAAGTGAAGGATGAAGTAATTCCGACCGAAGCGTTGCCGGTATATCCCGTATCCCATTTCGTCGATCACATCACCATCGAAGTCGATTGGGAACACATTCCGATGAACGAAGGGCAGCAATTCTACGCGCATCTGAAATCGGAATTCGAGAACGCCGGTAAAATCCTGAATGCGCGGTCGATGCAGAGAACTTCCGGGTACGATTGTTTTATGTGTGGCAAGCATTTCGAGGGCCAGCCGAAGTATACCGACCACAGTTATAAAGACCCGACAACCGGCTTAGTTCCAACAATATACTGCTGCGGCGAGCATTGCGTGATTCTTTTTAATGCAAAAGTCATCCAAGAACGACATCAGCGCGAACTAGCTCGTGCTGCCGCCGAACGGGAAAATGCCTAAGATTTACGACCCAACTTGGCTGGATCGTTCTCGCACGTTGCTATCGCGTCTACCAATTAAGAATCGGCAGACTCATGCCATGACCCAATTTACTTTCTTTCCAAGTCAGGAGAGAAGGTTGCAAAAAATGCGCGAACAATGGAGGCGTGAGGGACACATTCGTATTATTGATTTGAAAGCTAGGCGTGTCGGATTTTCTTCGCAGACAACAGGGCTACTTTGGTGCCGTGGACTTGGCTTTCCGAATATGAATATGAAGATTGTCGCGCATCTCGCTCCGAGCGCGGAAGAATTATTTCGAGTGCCGAGCGATCTTTCTAGGGGATTCCCCCAATTTCCTCTAGAGGACATCCAACAAAAGAAAATTTATTTTAGACATAGCAATGGCGATAGCCATTTGACCATTGCTACAGCCGGAACCCCGGCTGCTGGTCGTGGGGGAACGCTCTCGGGATTGCTACTTAGTGAAGCTGCTAAATATTACGATCCTGAAATTTTCGTCGCCATGATTTCTTCTGTTTCTAAGGGTCCAGGAAGTATCGTGGTTATTGAATCGACTGCGAATGGCCGCGAAGGTCCCGGAGAAGCATTCTACGAATATTGGAACGAAGCCGTAGCCGGTAAAAATGGATATATTGCTAATTTTGCATCATGGCTCGAAGACCCAGATTTCATTCGTCCAGAGGAAGAAGCCGAAGATGCTCCTCGGGACGATCTTGAAAAAGAATTAATGGCTCCTCCCTTTAACGCAACGCGAGAACAGATTGCATGGATGCGAAGGACCAAAGCGGAAGATTGCAGAAACGTGGAAACTGCTTTTTTGACGGACTTTCCCCATTGTCTTTCGGGGAATACTAGAGTTCAGACATCCAGGGGGATTATTTATCTGTCGGAACTAAAGTTGGATGATAGAGTTTCCGGCAAAAATATAATCGGTGTGTTCCATGAGGGGGAGCAACCAACAAAAAGGATAACATTCAATTCGGGACGTGAAATAGATGTTACAGATGAACATCTATTCCCACTATTAAGCGGTAAATTGACTCGCGTATCTGATCTAAAAGTTGGGGATACGATCCCTCTTTCAATTCTAGATTTTGCGCCATCCTATTATTTGGTTCAATGGGAAGATTTTGGTGGGGTTAAATGCCATCTTGTAATAGATGAAGATTGGGGAAGATTTCTCGGATATTTCATGGGAGATGGTAGTTATCATGGTGCTCAAGTATCGATTTGCTGCACTAGGAAGGATGATGATGTAGTGGAGGATGTTGAACGCCTTTTTGACAAAATTTTGGGAGGCCATCAAACTAGAAATCCTTCGGTTGGATCAACCGAAATAAGAGTTTCTCGTCCAGCATTTCTTGGCCTTATGGAGAAATTGGGAATTCGTGCAACTGGATTGGATAAAAGGGGCGACCGTCTCCCAATGAGAAAAGTATGCGTCCCAGAATGTATTTGGCGATCTCCGAGGATTGTGGTGCGAGAATTTATACGTTCATTATTCGAAGCCGATGGTTGGAATGCATGGGAAGGCCATAGTATAAAATTTTATAGTCAATATCGGAGTTTCGTGCAGGAAGTTCAACTTCTCCTCCTTGGATTTGGAGTTACATCCACGATAAAACGAGCCAGTACACGAAGGGAAGGAAAGGTTTTTGAAGGGTGGTGGTTATATCTGAGAGCTAGTGAATCTCTTAGATATCATCAGGATATTGGATTTATTGGTAAGCGGAAAAATGTATGCGCTCCCTATAAACATTTGGGAAGAAAATCTCTACCAATCATTTTAGCTGATACGATATCGACCATCGAAAGTGTTGGTCTTCGGGAAGTTTACGATGTCAGACTTACCGGAGATAATCTTTTCAATGCAAATGGACTAATCACACATAATTGCCCGGAAGTTGCCTTCCAAATCAGCGGCGATCCTGCGCTTCCGAGAGAAGAATTGGCATACTGTGAAAAGACGATTAGACCACCTATTGCAAGAGGAAAATTCTATCGTCCTTCACCTCACGCTAAAATTGAATTTCACAAAGACGATAACGGTCCTGTATTCCTATGGAAATATCCGGTAAACGAAAACAACAAACCTGATGGATTACACTATTTCATTGGCGCAGATGCGGCTCTCGGAACTGAGGAGGGTGATTTCACAGCTTATTGCTGTTTATGCGGGGAAACTGGGGAACTCGCGTGTCGATTTGCAGAAAGAGTGCCCCCTGAAATTCTAGCCGAGCAACTTAATATGTGCGGGAACTTCTATAATCTCGCAATGGTCAATATTGAATTGACCGGGAATTTAGGTCGATGGGCGCTCAAAGTTTTGCGGGATACATATAGATACTCCAATATTTATACATGGAAAGGAAGGGATGATCGCAGACGTGGGAAAACAAGAAGTATATCTCTTGGATTCGAAATGAACCAAGCTACGCGACGACTAATCGTAGATGCTGCTCGTAGTGGTATCAGGATGGGCATGAATTTCCAGCCTGGAGGCTTGGTATTGAATGACCGAGCCTTAATGGGACAAATTGGCGGTATGACAATCAAAGAATGGCGGTGGGAAATAAAGCGCGACCATGATGATATCGCCGTAGCCTGGATGATAGCCTGTTTGACACGCGAACAATATCCTCCTCCCCGGATGAAGTTCGCTCCGAAAAATATTCTAGAACCACAAAGCCCACGGGAAATGTTACAAGGGATTCCCGTGAAAGAAGAAATTTCTGGCATGATACGTCGTGAAATGACTATGTTTATGAAGGCCGCGAAGACAAAACATCGTGACCGGTTAGTTGGAGTGTGAAATGCCAGCTTATTCTCGTGGCGATGCGAGCCTAGAATCCTACCTCGTAAAAATCATTGCCGCTCTGTGCAAAGAGCGTGGTGGAGAGATTCGGGTCAAAGGCGAATTAATCGACGTAATCGACCAGCCGGTTACGCTAATGAAAAGTTGGGATTCGATCTCGCAGGAGTTAGTACTTCGGACCACGATGGGGACATTTACGGAGGTTTATCGCGTGATCCCGGAGAAACAGCCGACCAAGGAAGTGATTGCCGCCGATCCGATCCGAAAACAGGTCCCCGAGGAGCCGAATCTGTTTGCTCCGAAGGGGTCCACACTTGATGACCAAAAACTCACCGAACTCGAAAGAAAGTTGACCAAACGCCGGGTTGCTGCTTTACTATCGGACGAATTGAAAAATAGGAATCGTCAGCCGGAGGCTTGAAAATGGACGAGCACGAAGTCGTATTACGGACCATGCTGCTGACTTTCCATCCCGACACACTAGAACTCGACATCGATGCTCCGAATATGTCGCTCGATTTCGGTATTTCCCTACTCGAACGAGCAAAAAGATTGCTCGAACATCAGGAAAAGATTACAGTTGTGCAGCAAGCGGCAGCAACCGCCCGAGCCGATGCTGCGAATCAAGATCGAACGAAGGAAGTTCTATCAAGGATCAAGCTCCATTGACAGAAGAGACTGCGAAAGCGATATTCGAGCGAATCTGGCGTCAATTCTCCGTTGATCGGAAGGAGGGCCGCGCTTCCGCGAGTGCGAAGCTACAACGGGCGCTTGCCGAACATGCCGGAGACCTCGTTCCCGCCTACGCGACGGCGAAGGAATTGATGACCATGATTTTCGATTGCGAGCAGTTCTCGAAAGGGGATCGAGAATCGAATAATGACGACCCGTTGACGAATATGAGCGATTGGTTGTCTGGAAAGACGGACCTCTCCAGAATTTCGATGGTCAAGGAGCGGACGCATTGATTCCGACGTGCCCCTACTGCCAGCGCCAAATGCAATTGAACACTGCGACTAGCACCGAAACGCAGCAACAGTTCATTTGCGGGTGTCGGGGATTCGTTCATTATGTGAATGTGCCGCAGTGGAAACCGCCACTCGAACTTCGGAAGAGGAGATAGTTTACGTCTGTCACCTATATCCAGGCACCGTATATCACCACCGAGAATAAAACTGTCGCATTTCCCGGCGACAAGAAAATATCAAAGCAAATTGACGAGCTACAAAGGATGTCGAAGCTCGAACGGGAGCAAAAACAGGGATCGAACCATGCCGAGGAGATGCGGAACTTCTATAATTTGAATGTGTACCCCTCGGCAGCTACTCCTTCCTTCCGGCCACGCGTCATCCTCCCCGAAGCGCAATTCCTGATGTGCTGCGAAGCTACTGATTTGACGAATGATACGCCACGTATCTATATCTCGGTGAATGGGAAAGCCGACGAACAGAGAGAGAAGGCGTTTTCGGCGGCATGGCGTCTCGGGATGTTCAATAACCGAATCTTCGACGCCGTGCTCTGGTCTCAATTCGTGAATCCGGCTTATCTGCAAGTGGGATGGTCTCCCGACGCCCGAAGCGGCAAAGGAATGGCCTGGATTGCCGCCGATGATCCTGAGACGATTTTCCCCGACCCGCATGCTAAGGACGACCGAACCTGGGCTTACGTTATCAAGGAGCGGTACTTCTACGTCGATGAAATTCGGCGCATGTTCCCGGAAAAGGGGAAGTACGTCAAGATTGGCGGCGGTTATGACGATTACGAAGACAACGAGATGGAAGGGTCGAGATTCGACCTCGGGATGGAACTTCCGCCTGGGCCGCTGCGCATCGATGCCCCCGAAGGTTTCGAGCATCAAAGGAACGGACCTCGTGTGCGTGTACGGTACGCTTGGGTTAAGGATTATGCCCGAGACCGAGTGGAAGAAATTGCGGGAGTTCGAGCGGGAGAAGGCTTCGAACTTGTAGTCCAGCCTAAATTTAAGTGGAGATTCCCGAATGGCCGATTCATCGTCGAGTGCAACGGAATCATTCTTGCCGATGGGCCGAATTTCATTCCTCGCCTTCCCGAAGATGATTTTGGAACTTTCCCATTTATTGGCATGTGGTCTATGCCTCACCTTGATAGCATGTACGGTCCTCCTCCAGTTCGGTACGTTAAGTCTCCACAGGATATTGCGGAACGGATGTACACGCAACTCATCGAAAACATGATCCGCACGAATAACGTGCAATGCTGGATTCCCCGAGATTCGAATATCGATATCGACGCTTACGGTGGATTGCCGGGAGAAGTGCAGGTTTACGACGGCGACAAGCCTCCGACCATGAGTTCGCCGCCACAGATTCCGCAGCATATGACGCAGATACCGGAACTGTTGCTACAAAAAGTGGCTCGGTATTCGGGCACAACCCCGGAGCGGCAGGGGCAATCCGGGGGAGGAAACATTTCCCCTGAACTGTTCGATGCGGCGGTATTTCAAGGGCAGACCTTCGTTCGGATGAAGGCTCGTCTACTAGCCGAATCTTATCAGCGTCTTGCCCGGATGGTTTTTTACACGATGGCTCGGTTCAAACGGCAGGAAGATATGCTCATGCCAGAGCGCAAAAAGCAGAAATCGTGCTCGTGGCTGCCGATTCCCGATGGAGCGGAATGCGATCTTGAACTTGACGCAGTTTCGCTACAGGCGGTTTCAAGCTCTATGATGAAAAATCTCGTAATGGCGCTCTCGAAGACGGGCGCGTTGCCTCCTAAATTTATCTTCGAGACCCTCGGGTTGCCGCAAGCTGAACAATTGGCGGAAGATGCGCAGCACGCGCAAGAGCTTGCGGCGGTAGCCCGCCTTAAACGGCCTCGCTAGAATGATGAGAACACCAATGAGTGTTTTCCGTGAAGAATGGATTCCAGTGAGTGTGATCGCCAAGGAGTATAATAAAAATTCTGTAACCATAAAGCGATGGTGTAGTAGCGGCTTTATCCTTCGGCTCGGATTTCGTATCAAGCGCGATCCCAAAGGTCGTTGGATGTTGTTGAAAATAAACTAGACATATCGAACATTTCGAACTCACCCTCTTGCCTCACCGATAGGTTTACCCCCATCCTCCGAAGGTGCAACAAAAGTTTGAGTTAATTCACCTCTCCGAGCACACGCATCCGGGCTATCAAACCCCAGTCTATCTCGTGCAATTCGCCATTAATGGGCAAGTTTGTCCACCTTTCTGGTCCACGAAACAGGATCGGGTCGATATGGGCGAGGATATGTGGTTCGAGAGTCTGAAACAGAACGCCGAAGGTGCCCTTGCCGAATGCGGGCCTTCGAAGGCATTAACGAACTAACAGGAGATCGATTTTATGGCGCGACGGTCAAAAGGACGTGGCTCTATGAATACGAAGATGGCCGGTCACAAGCATGGTATGCGGAAGGCTGGCCGGTACTAGCTTCGTAAGTATCAAGCGATCTGGGGGTCTCCCCGTGTAAGCGGGTGCCCAGACGAGAAAGGAGACACCGATATGGCACGACGGCGCGGTAGGCACAGTAAGCGCAAGTAACGGATGTAGGCGCGGAAGGTACTGCCGGAGGCGGGGTAATGCCCCACGCATGCCCCGCCTTTCGCATAGGAGAACAAAAATGCCGGATACACGGAACGGAAGAGACAATCGGATCGATGTGGAGCAGATCAACCGGAACATCCAGACGACCGAGGATTCGTATCTCGAATCGCCATTCAACGAAGAGATTATGGCCGGTGACGCCGACTATGGCGATGTGCTGTTCAACAGCATGCCGGAAGATCGAATTGGTCTGATGACGAATGGAAGGAGAATCAAAAACAATGGCTAAGGGTAACCATTTCGATGTGTTCGACACTCCGCTAGAGACACAACCACCTAAGAGTTCAGCCGAAGGTCCTATCGATTATGGCGGCGTAGCGGATATAGCCGACGATCACCGCAACGATCCGATGGGGGTCCTTCCGAAAGATGCTAAGCCTCGGAATATCGGGCCGAGTTCGAAAGATTAATGCGTCGTGGCGAGTCCTCCAAATCCGTTAATGGGCGGTGGTGCCCCTCCGGGTGGAGGGATGCTCTCGACCATCCTCGGGGCGCTCTCGAATCGAGCCTCGACGAATCCAGGGCAGGATTTCGCTCAACAGTCGGCAGCATTACAAGGTGCCGACCCTTCGATGGTTTTGCGCCAACTCGAACAGGTCAACCAGATTCTCGGAGTCCTGTTCGTGAAGACGTTTCAGAGCCTACCGAATGTGGCGAATCAGATTAGTGCCACGATGAAAAGTTTATCGCGAGCGATTAAGGAAGGACAGCAGGCAAGTAACGTAACCGAGGCAGTCAGCAAGAACGAAGAGGGATCGAGTCAGCCGCCGATCAATTTCAGTGCGGTAAGCCAAGGGCAAGTTCCTGGGGCCGACCAGGGTGCAACGACATAAAGGAGAGAATGGTTTATGAGTGTGGACAAGGTAAAAAAGTGGCTCGAATCAGTGCAAGAATATCCCGATAATACTCCGATCAAATTCGGAGATGAGGAAATACCGCTTGGTTCCATTCGAGCATTGAATTCTTCCGACCGGCAAGCTCTATCCGAACGGATCAAGGGCGTCGAGGCGAAGGAAACAGAACTCAATACTCGGCAGCAAACCGTTGTGGAACTCGCGCAGAAGGCGCAAGCGGCATACGACGCGGCAGAAGAAGCCCGAAAAAAGGCGACTACGCGGCAAGCCGATCCGAATTCCGATCCCTTTTCCGATCCGTGGCTCGCTCCGGTGAAATCAGCCCTCGAAGCGAGAGACAAGAAGCTCGAAGAGAATGCCGTTCTCCTAAAGAATTTGCAGGCGACGCTCGGACAGGCTGCGACCGTGTTCATGCGCCGGGAATGGCAGCGCGAATACGACGGGCTGAATTTCGGCAAGCGTGAAAAGAGGCCGACTCGGGATGAAATCCTGAAATACGCCCAAGAAAACAAGATCGTCGATACCGATGGCATGCCGTCCGTTCGGCTCGCCTGGGACAAGATGTCGGAAACCGACCGCCTCGAAGATTTGAAGAAAGAAGCTCTCGAAAGGGGTCGGGAAGAGGGTCGGATGGAAGCGATGGCGGCTCGGGTTACGGCTCCCGGAGTCTCGGGAATTGGACAGGGACCGCAGCCGGGCGCTCGGAAGATCACTCCCGAGACGGACATCCTTGGAGATTTGTACGTAGACGCATTGAAGGACCCCGATTTAAGGGCATTGATCGAGCAATCGGGAGTCGTATAAAAAGGAGCCTTAAATGGCACTGACTGTCGGAACGGGAATCAATCAACCTAGTGCTCTTTTTGTTAACACCCTCTCGTCAATCGCGCAGAAACTAATATTTCCGAAAATTTCTGATTTAGTTTTTCAGCCGAGTCCTACTTTTAGCTTTCTTAACCAGTACGCCAAGAAGTATTCGGCAGGTGCGGAAATAGTATATCCGTTATTGACTACAAAGATAACAACTCGCGGCTCCTACTGGGGCGACCAGCTTTTGCCGACCTCGGCAATCGATGCGATTCAGCCCGCCGATCAGGTGTGGCGCGGCTATTTCCAGGCGACTACATTGCCGGTGATGGATATTGTGATCGGGCGCGGCGGGCCGGTGGGTCTCGATCTCGTGAAGACTTACGTGCAGGCTGCCGCTGGTTCGATGCTCGACATGCTCGCCGAGGCAGTGGCCGGAAATTCGCCGTTTAACTCTTCGACCGACCTTGATTCGATTAGTTCTTGGGTTCTATCGACGACCAACACAATTGCCGGAATCAATCGAACCACGAACACGTTCTGGCAGCCGCAGCCGAACTCGGCCATCGGCGGTCACTTGACACCGCAAAAGCTGCTCATTCCGTACTTCCAGGCGACCTATGGCTACGATGAGCCGAACCTGCTGATTCTGAACAACACGGACTTCGCGAACTTCGAGTCGGCGTTCACCGCGAATTCGAACTCGGCGGCTTCGACGACTATCATCCGAGCTTCGGACAATTACGCGGACACGGCTCCCATCCAGACTTCGTTCCGGTACCATATGCGGTTCAAGAACGCCGTGGTGCTCGCGGATCAGCATTTCCCGGCTGGCACTGGGTATTTGTTGAACACGAAATACATCTGGATGATTTACAACATGGGAAGCTTCTTCCGCATGACGCCGTGGATCATGCCGTCGAACCAGGATGTGATTACGTCACGTATCCATCTCATCGCGCAGCTCGGGTGTAATCGGCCAATCGGTCAGATCGCCCTAACTACTTTAAGCTAAAGGACTTACATGCCATCACAGATTGAGTGGGCACAACTCGCAGCGTACATAGATAGCGAAGGGTGCATCCATATCTCTATGAAGGATCGGAGAGAAGGGCGGTGGGATTGGCGTGCATTTGATCTACTGGTGACTGTTGCTAATACCGATCCTCGTCTCATTCGTTGGTGTGTGGATCATTTCGGCGGGCAGGAGA
>Ga0210405_10000438_pt1 | contig 56001 bp, 40 predicted proteins | sample IncBWH11MmetaG_FD_155492 | JGI IMG/M metagenome (GOLD analysis project Ga0210405, IMG submission 155492) | Forest soil microbial communities from Barre Woods Harvard Forest LTER site, Petersham, Massachusetts, United States - Inc-BW-H-11-M | ecosystem: Environmental > Terrestrial > Soil >...
AGCCGCAATGACTAACGGCATGCTCGCCCACTCCGACGAAACCGACGATTCACACTCGCCCTCTCAATCTCACCCCGGTTGTGCGGTGGTTCCGGCAGCGCTGGCCGCCGGCGAACAGTTTCACATCAGCGGGACGCACTTTATCCGCGCGGTCACGCTTGGCTATGACGTCGGCACCCGCGTCACGATGACGCTGGGCGGCCAGAAATTCGAAGCCGAGAGCCACTGGAGTACGCACAGCATCGCGCCGCTCTTTGGTGCGGCAGCGGCAGCGAGTTGCGCCGCCGGGCTGACCGCGCAACAGATGCGATGGATGCTGGGATACACGGCCCACCAATCCTCGGGCCTCGGATCCTGGAATCGCGACACCGAACACATCCAGAAAGCGTTTCACTTTGGCGGAATGACGGCCCGGAACGGCGTAACATCCGCCCTGCTCGCGCAATCGGGATGGACAGGTGTTGACGACATTTTTTCGGGGAAAGACAACTTTTTCCAGGCCTATAACCCGAAAGCCGACCCCTCGGGATTACTGGACAAACTGGGCGTGCGTTACGAAATTGCACGCACCAACATAAAAAAATGGCCGGTCGGCTCGCCCATCCAGGCAGCCCTGGACGCTCTTGAACTCATACGCAAACAGCGGCCTTTTGAAGCCGGAGAAGTGAAGCAAGTGGACGTTCGCCTGGCCACCGATGAAGCCGCCATCGTCAATAATCGCGAAATTCCAGACATCTGTGTTCAGCACATGATGGCCGTTGCGCTTCTGGATAAGACGGTCAGCTTCGCGTCGGCGCATGACTCCTCCAAAATGAAAGACCTGGCTGTGCTGCGGGAACGCGCCAAGATTAATCTGATCCCCGACGCGGAACTCGAGCGTCTGATGCCGTTGCGTGTGGCCATCGTGGAGGTAACGCTGGCGGACGGCACGCGTCTTCGCCAGCGCGTGGACAACGTTCGCGGCACCCCCGAAAATCCTATGACCCGCGAAGAAATTCTCGCCAAAGCCCGCGACCTGGTTACACCCGTCCTCGGCGCAGAAAAATGTGCGGCGCTGCTTCACAAGATTTTCGATCTCGAAAGCGTTTCCGACATTCGCGCACTGCGGCCTCTGCTTCAACTTGCATGATGCGACATCCCGGCGAGCGACAGGTGAACTCGTGAGAATAGTGGACATCCGTGAGACGGTCGTGCCGATCAAATCGCCGATCCGCAACGCGTTCATTGATTTCAGCCAGATGACGGTCAGTGTCCTTGCGCTGATCACCGACGTGATTCGCGACGGCAAGCCGGTCGTCGGCTTCGGCTTTAATTCCAACGGACGTTATGCGCCGAGCGGCCTGTTGCGTGATCGCTTCATTCCGCGCCTTCGTGGGGCCGATGCTCAAGCGCTCCTGGACGACACTGGCGACAACTTGGATCCCGCCCGCATTTGGGACGTTCTAATGTGCAATGAAAAACCCGGCGGCCACGGCGAGCGGTCGGTTGCCGTCGGCGTACTGGATATGGCCGTCTGGGACGCGACCGCGAAAATTGCGGGCGTCCCGCTGTTCCGGCTGCTGGCGGACCGGTATCGCGGCGGAATCACAGAGAGCAAGGTTTTTGTTTACGCGGCAGGAGGCTACTACTACCCAGGCAAAGATTTGAATGGGCTTCGCGATGAGATGGCGAGTTATCTCGACCTCGGCTACTCCGTCGTGAAAATAAAAATTGGCGGCGCTACCTTATTGGAAGACCTTCAGCGCATTAAGGCCGTTCTCAAAATATTGAAGACTCCCGATCAGCTGGCCGTGGACGCCAACGGCCGGTTCGATGTGATGACGGCGATTGCCTACGCGCAAGCCCTTGCCCCGCTTGGGCTGCGCTGGTACGAAGAGCCGGGCGATCCGTTGGATTACGAACTTCTGGCGAGACTTGCGCCGTTTTACGATCCACCACTCGCGACCGGCGAGAACCTCTTTTCTGTGCAGGACGCTCGCAACCTGATCCGCTACGGCGGACTAAGAGCGGATCGAGATGTCTTGCAATTCGACTGTGCGCTCAGCTACGGCCTGACGGAGTATCTGCGGATTCTGGAGATGTTGCGCGAGCACGGTTGGTCGGCCAAGCGCTGCATTCCCCACGGTGGTCACCAGATGTCTCTGAACATCGCCGCGGGATTGGGACTGGGCGGAAACGAATCCTACCCGGGAGTCTTCCAGCCCTTTGGCGGATTCGCAGACGACATTCCGGTGGAAGACAGCTATGTCCGGCTTCCGGAGATTCCTGGAATCGGGTTTGAAGCCAAGAACGAATTGTTTGGAGTGATGAAGGCAATGGTTGAGTAACAAGCGTCATGTTGTGGTGAGAGAGGACAGGTATGAGTAATTGGTCTGAAAACGAAAAACTCAATAAAAGACCGGGAATAATTACCCGCCGCCGATTAATCAAGTTCGGGGGCTTGTCTGCCGCACTTGCGACGCTCTCGCCCGGGTTCGTGAAGGCAGTCGCGCTTCCGGAATTTGACCAGCCATCGAACGCGGTGAGCCCCATCATGCAGCAGCTCAGTGCCTACATGAGTGCTGCGAATACGCGGCCATTGCCAGAAGAAGTGGTCGAGAAAGCTAAGCAACATATTTTGGATACTTTTGCCGCGATGATTTCCGGTTCTGGACTGCCACCAGGCCGCGCCGCAATGGAATTCGCGCGCGCGTATGGCGGGAAGGAGGTCGCCACCGTTGTCGCCTCCAAAATCGTGTGCGGCCCGATTGAGGCCGCTTTCGCGAATGGGGTACTCGCGCACTCTGACGAAACCGACGACTCGCATGGCCCTTCCCGCTCGCATCCCGGCGTTTCCACGGTTCCCGCGAGTTTTGCGTCCGGTGAACAGTACACCATCAGCGGAACGCATTTTATCCGTGCGGTCACTCTGGGATACGACATCGGCACCCGTGTGTCCATGAGCCTCGGCGGCCCCGGTTACCAGGCGGCGACGCACCGCAGCACGCACGGGACCGCGGCGTGTTTCTGCGCGGGAGCCGCCGCTGGGTGTGCGGCGGGACTGAACGCGGAGCAGATGCGCCTACTGCTCGACTATACCGCCCAGCAAACGTCTGGAATCGGTGCGTGGTCGCGCGATGCGGAACACATGGAGAAGGCATTCCTCTTCGCGGGAAAACCAGCGGGCGTTGCGGTTCTGACGGCGTCGTTAATCCGCTCCGGCTGGAGCGGCGTCGAGGACATTTTCTCCGGTTCAGACAATTTCTACGAAGCCCTCGCCCCGCGCGAAAATGGCACCATCAAGGCCGATCCTTCTCTGCTGGTGGATAATCTGGGAGAGCGGTACGAAATCGCCCGCACCAACGTCAAGAAGTGGACCGTAGGCTCGCCGATTCAAGCACCGTTGGACGCCATGGTGATTTTCTTTAAACAGCGATCATTTACGGCAGACGACGTCCAGAAAGTGGTTGTTCGCATCGCCACCGATGAAGCCAACACCGTAAGCAATCGTGACATTCCCGACATCTGCATGGAACACATGGTCGCCGTCATGCTCCTCGACAAAACGGTCACGTTTCAATCGGTCCACGACAAGGCGCGCATGAAGGACCCTGCTGTTCTCCGCGTTCGCGCCAAGGTGGAGGTGGTTGCCGATCCGCGCATCGACGCTCGCCGCCCGCGACGCGAGGCCATCGTAGAACTGACGCTGAAAGATGGAACACAACTTTCCGAATGGATTCGCGATGTTCGCGGCACGGCGGACAATCCCATGACCCGCGAAGAAGTTGTGGAAAAAGCCCGCGACCTCATCGCTCCGGTGCTCGGCGCTTCCACATGCACGGCTCTCCTCGACAAATTGCTCGCGCTTGAAAATTTGAAGGATGTCCGCGAATTGAGGCCTTTGCTTCAAAGGAGCTAGTCGAACCCATGCTGGTCGAACCCGCAACCACAACTGCAGAAGCTCTGCCGCCACGCACAAAGCCTTTCTACATGGGCCTCTCGTTTCAAGTGCTGGCTGGCGTCGCCATCGCGGTCATTCTCGGCTATGTGAACCCCAGTATGGCCATTTCCATGAAGCCGTTGGGCGACGTGTTCATCCGGATGATCACGATGATCATTACGCTGGTCATCTTCTGTACGTTGGTGACCGGCATCGCCGGCATGGAGGACATGAAGAAAGTCGGACGCGTCGGCGGCAAAGCGCTCCTTTATTTCGAACTCGTCTCTACGATGGCGTTGCTGATCGGGCTGCTCGTAGGCAATCTCGCGCATCCTGGCAGCGAGTTTAATATCGACCCGAAAACGCTGGACGCCCGTGCCATTGCCGAATACGCAGGGCAGGCAAAAGCGCAGAACATCACCGACTTTCTCGTCCACATCATTCCCAACACCATAGTAGATGCATTCAGTAAGGGAGATGTTTTGCAGGTCCTGCTGGTGTCGGTGCTCTTCGGCTTCGCTCTATCGATCGCCGGGCCGCGATGCAAACCGCTTCTCGATGTTATGGATAGTCTCACCCGTGCGGTCTTTGGCGTGGTGGCAATCGTGATGCGCTTTGCCCCCATAGGCGCTTTTGGCGCGATGGCCTTCACCATCGGAAAGTACGGGCTGGCCTCGCTGGGTCCACTCGTAAAACTGATTGCCACGCTCTACCTCACATCCCTCTTTTTTGTGATTGTGGTGCTTGGACTCATCGCGCGCGCGGCAGGCTTCGGGATTCTGAAATTCCTCTGGTTCATTCGAGAAGAAATTCTGCTAGTGCTGGCCACCAGTTCTTCCGAGCCTGCGCTGCCGAATCTAATGGCCAAGCTTCAGCGGTTGGGCTGCTCGAAAGCACTCGTCGGGCTGGTGGTTCCGACCGGTTACACGTTCAACGCGGACGGCACGAGTCTCTATATGACACTGGCCGCGCTCTTCGTAGCCCAGGCGACCGGTACGCATTTGACGCTGATCCAGCAATTCACAATCCTCGGTGTCGCCCTACTCACTTCCAAAGGCGCCAGCGGGGTGCAGGGCGCAGCCTTCATCGCCCTGGTCGCCACGATGATGGTGATCCCAACCATTCCTGTCGCGGGAATGGCGTTGATCCTCGGAATCGATCGTTTCTTGAGCATGTGCCGGGCTGTCGTCAATATGATCGGCAATGCAGTCGCCACGCTGGTCATTGCCCGGTGGGAAAACGAACTCGATCGTACTCTTCTTGTAGATCATCTGCGTGGCACACAAGGCGCCTTGGAGAACGCGATAGTTCCAACCTCCGTTGCCAAATGAAGAACGATTTTTATTTCTTCGGCACGTCGCCTGCCAGGTCTTGCCGTTAAGCTGACTGGGCGAAGGAGCGCAAGCTCTGGATGCTCCCGTCGATAAGTTTCGAGACTGGCAGGAGATCACAAACTCAATCTTCTGTTCAAGACCACTCGCTGGTCTGAGACAGCAAATGGAAGTCTGGTTCTATCTGAACAGGAACCACAGCTGAGAAGCCAACACACGCGGCGAAGTCCACCCAGGCCCACCATTTAATTCAACGACTTAGCAATCGGGCTGAAGTTCTCTGCCTCTCCTTGGTGCACGTTTTGGTGCACACCTGCGTCAACAATTGCATCCGTCGCTGCCCGTTTAGCTTCCATACGGATATGTGAGTAGTGATCGATCATCTTCCGGCTCGCGTAGCCTGCAATGGCCATTACCGTCTGTTCGCTTGCTTGCGACTCTGCGAGCTTCGTGATGCACGTGTGTCTGAGGTCGTGGAAGCGTGCCTGCAACGCGGCCCTCTTTAGGACAGCACGCCATGCTGAACGCCACGATTTAATTGGCTGCGAGGGGTCAATGCGGTCGCGGTCGGGATGTTCCCGCTCGATTCCCGCTGCCTCGCATGCAGGGAAGACATAATCGTCCGCTCTTGACTCCACGAGGCGGCCGGCCCACTTAACAAGGGAATCAAACGCGGGCTGATTCAACGGAACCACTCTGTTGCTGCCTGCCGGTGTCTTTGCCCTTCCTACCGTGACCGTGCGCCTCTCGAAGTCGATTTGGCTCCAGCGCAGGGTGCGAATCTCGTTTTTTCGGAGCGCCGTGTTGAGGGCAAGGGTCACAACAGCGCTGAGCAGCGCATTCGAAGCACAGGCTTTGAGCAGCCTTTTCTCCTCTTCGCGAGTCAGAGCTTTACCGATGTCGCTGTACTCTCGCTCGAACTTCACGTCGTCTTGGACGTACGCCCAAAGCTTGTGGCGCTTTAATATCTGACGAAGGACCTGAAGCTCCTTGTTGATAGTGCGGGCCGAAGCGTCTGCTCCCTTTCTCCTGGCCTGATATGATGCGATGGCATCGGCACCAATGTCCCAGAGCAGTCGTGGCCCTAGAGCCGGAACCAAGTGGCATCGGACGGCGACTTCATAGATTTCATAGGTGCGCTTGGCCAAGTGCGGTTTTTCTACCGCCAGCCAAGCAGAGGATGCGCGCTCAAGAGTCGGGGGCAGGGTACGGCGCTCCACGTGGTTCCACTTTGTTTCCAACTCCCGCCGCCGCTGCCGCTCGGCCTCGCGCGCCAGAGTCTTGCTCTGCGTCCTAGTCGATTCGTGAATCATCCGCCCCGCGAAGCGGAATCGGTACCAGTAGATGCCCTGCTTGCCTCGTTTGTAGATCATCTATTTCTACCTCTTCTCCTTTTTGCTTCTGGCGTGTTTTTGCTTAGGACCTGGGGCTCGCCCTTTCTTTTTTGCGCACCGCCAGCCAGTCTGAACCTTTATCACCCTCACGTTACTCCATCGTGGCGACATTGTGGCGCAGAGTAAGATGCAGTGACCGTGCCCCTAGCAGGCAGTATCAGAAAACTCTCAAGCAAAACGGTTATGGTTTTTTTCGAACGGACCACGGAAATAGGGGCGCTCGGGGAGCTCGACATTATGCCGCCGGTCCGGTTTTGAGGGCCCGCGTGAGTAAATGGTGATTGTGCCAATCGTCAGAGCATCTCCAACTCCTGAAGCCGAGCGGATCGAGCGGCGCGACAAAGCTGCTTTCTGGCTGGGGATGACGCTGGCCGTGATCGTGGGGTTGAACGCCGAATATTTTGGAACCGGCTCCGAGACGCTGATTGTTTTGGTGATCGTCCACGGCATTGTTGAAAACTGGCGGCGGTTTGCTAAATCTACCTGCCCTGTTCGTACTCACCACGTTTCATTTGTTTTGAATGACCTGGCACGCTGTCAGTTGCGCTGAATGATCCCATTTGCAAGCTAGAGTGCACCAAGAGTGCACCAAAACAGGCGTTTCGCACTCCCAAGATATCCCGGAATTTGCAAGGCGGGAACTCCGCCAACCCTTCGGTTAACAGGGGAATGCTCAAAAAATCTAAGTGCCGTGTCTGGTGTCGCTTACAAAGAATCGGGAGGCCATTCTTCCTTCTCTACCTGCACCCAATGTTGCACCCAAAATTGCATCTCATTTCACTTCCGATTTTGTTCGAAAGCCGATGGTTCGTGGTACTACTCGGCTCAAATGTGCATTGTTTCTGTGTCGCTGTTCCCAGAGCCCGTTGTGGCCCGTGTCCGGTAATCCGAAAACCGGACGAGTCTGGCCTGATACTTGATTTGTCCGGTTAGGCGACAAAACCTTTACAACTGTCCTGTTACCGCGCGGCGGGTAGCGGCGTCCAATTGTTGTGCATCGTGTTGAGGATAATGTTGCATCGCTCTTATTTTCTAGCGCTCTTACTGCTGTTGAGCCCGAACGTCGATTTTGCTCGGGAAATGCCAGGCGTCGAGTCCCCGGCCTTCACAACCGTACCAGAGCTTAGCGCTGGATTCGATCTGCTCTATGAGCAGAGATTCGCCGAAGCACGTGAGGCCTTCGCCAGCTGGGAATCCCGCAATCCGAAGGAGCCTTTTGGTGAGGTCGCCGTCGCCGCCAGCTATCTCTTTGAGGAGCTATCCCGCCAAGGCGTACTGACCAGCGATTTTTTCCTAAACGAAAAGAAATTCCTGCGTGGGATTGACGGCAGCCCGGATCCGGGGCGCATGAGCCAATTTCGCGATGCTCTCGCTCGCGCCCGCGAACTTGCCGGGGAGCGCCAGAAAACAAATCCCAACGATGGAGAAGCCCTTCTTGCGCTGACGCTTGCCGCCGGAATGGAATCGGATGCGGAATCGATCCTGCAGAAAAGGCATCTCGCTGGCCTCAAGCAGATGAAAAAAGCTAACGGATACGCGAAGGAATTGCTGGCGCAGCATCCGGACGCGACAGACGCGTACATCGCGCCCGGCATCGCAAATTACATTATCGGGTCGCAGAGCGCTGGTTCTCGTTTCATGCTCCGGTTTGATGGAATTCACGGCGACAAAAAGCTCGGCATGGAACAAGTCGCCAGGACCGCGGAAAACGGCCGCTATCTCCGGCCGTTCGCCAAAATTATCCTTGCCCTCGCCGCGCGCCGTGAAAAACAGAATGGCCTGGCGCAAAGATTGTTTCGCGAATTGACAGAGCAATATCCGGATAGCGAGCTATTCGCTTCGGAATACACCAAAGCCATGTCCGTGGCTTCTGGTGACTAATTGCGGACTGAGGGCTCAAGCGGTCGATGCAACACCATCAGATCTAAAGCTGTTTTCAAAGGTGGTGTCTGTGACCCAAGAGAAAGGGTTCCCTTGACCGTCGTACCCGTCAAGTCGTACTCCGTTGGCACTCAGCTCTAGACTTCTCTTTACCTCTTTTCGCATTGCCGCACGTTGGCAGAGATGTCTGGGTAGCGAAAAGCAAGGATCCGAGTTCGGAGCGGGCTCTTGCGAGGCGGGACATTACGGTCCCAAGTGGACAGTCCAACAAGTTGGCAATGTCCTGATAGGAAAGATCAGCAAACTCTCGCAGCACGATGATCTCGCGAAACTCCTCGGAAAGATGCTGGATCGCTTGTCGCACCTGATCGCGTTCCACTTTGCTCGCATAGATCACGTGCGGGTCTCTGCCAGAGTCTATGACGAGGTCTGCGGCATTCTGGTGCGCGTCAAGTTCGACCAACTTCGGTCTGGTGCGTCGTTGCCGTATTTGGTTGAGCCGAATGTTTCGCAGGATGGTATACAGCCATGCCTTCACATTACTGTGTTCGCGCAACCGTCCCATCGCTTCAATGGCACGAACATATGTTTCCTGTACCAAGTCCTCGGCTTCGACAGAGTTGCGAGTGAGCGCCATCGCATAGGTGAACAGTCCGTCGGCATGCTCGAGCGGGGCCACACAGAGCCTTTCAACCGCGGACACACGCGAAAGGTCCCAGACGAGTTGGAAGGTGTGTCCATCGTGCGGACGGACAATGGCAAGATTACCGACTGGGCGGACTATTACAACGGAGTAGCCGCCAGGCGCAAAGCCTTGACTTCGTATTTCACGGACTGGGTCAAACCCGGAACATAAGTGGATGCGCGGAAGCTGCGTGAACACAGGCAATAGCGAACAAACGCAATAGCCAGGGCGTCCAGCAAACAAATCCAAACAATTACATAGCCGTTCCTAGCGGCAGTCGTTTCTTTCTTTGACGAAAATCCATTTGTTGATTGCGTTGAAACATTGGGCCTGCGCCTTGACTTCCAATCGTCGGTCGAACGGGCAGGGAGACACTACCCACCGTGCGTGCCGGCCTGGGCTAACTTTGAGTGCAGAAGCACAGGTCAAATTTGTGGAGCCGAACCGTCATGGAACTATCGCGAACTATGTTTTTGCTAACTCACACTTCCCGCTTCGTTGCCTTCACGTTGGTAGCCAGCATGGTATTGACGCCAGCGTTGCCTTCCCAAACGCCAAAGGAGTTGATCGGAGATGCGTGCTACAACGAACTGCAGCATCGCGAAAAGAGAACACTGTGGTCCTATATAGCGGAGCGCCATAGTAACAATCACGTGTTTCGCGAGCTAGTCATCGAGACCGTGGACGCCCCGGTTCACCACCTGCTCGCAGTTGATGGCTCTCCGCCATCATCCGTGCAGATGAAGGAAGAGAATGACCGGCAACAAGAGTTGCTGAACAACGCTTCCCGGAGGCGCGCGATACAGAAACAGCAGGACAACGACGACAAAATAATGGAAGAACTATTGCGCATTATTCCCGAGGCGTTTGTTTTTGAGTATCAGGGCAAGGAGGGACAGTCCGAAAGAATAGCGTTTCATCCAAATCCCGCCTTCAAGCCTAAGACCTATGAACAGCGGATTTTGCACGCTTTGGATGGGATGGTTTTCATTGATCTTCAGGAGAAACGAATAGCACGCCTCTCTGGTTCGCTGGGAGCACGCGTGGTGTTTGCGTATGGCATGATCGGCCATGTGGAGCAGGGTGGCACCACGGACATTACGCGCGTCCATTTGTCGCCAGGGGTTTGGAAAATCAGCGCGGAAAAAATCGACATCGATGGACGATTCGTAATGCTCAAAACAATCAGCAAGCATCAAGACGAGAATAGAACTGGTTTTAAGCCGGTAGCGCCAGACACAACGTTCGCACAAGCGCTCGAGGAAATTGAAAAAAGTGAAGTCGCCTTGAGGAAAGGATTGTGACCCACTATCCCTCTGAACTCTACAGCCTGTCGGAATAGTGATTCGGATCTGACTGAATAATCCGCTGACAGCACGGGCTCTTCAAAAGATTACTTTGGCTCCTAACTGCAGCTGCCGGGAGGGTGTAGCCGTGGAGTCCAAGAGCCCGGCGGTTCCCAGGGACTCCTGGTTGAAGCCGAGTCGCCCCCCGAATGTGAAATTATTGGTTGGGGCCTGGAAGTTCGTGTGGTTGAAGACATTGAAAGCTTCCACTCTCAGCTGGAGGTTCAAAGAGTCCGAGAAACGGGAGAGGCGAATATTTTTGATGAGAGAAAGATCAACATTGACCAAGCCAGGGCCTATGAGTTGGTTGCGCCGCTCATCCCCCTGAGCATTCAAACAGAGCACCTGCCCGTTTGTCGTCGACGTTCCGCCCTGGTTGCAAAGCGGCGCGATCGCAGAGCCCGCCGCGACGCTTGGAAACACGAAGCAGTTGGGGTTGACGTAATTCAAACCATTGCTCTTGAAGTTGCCGTTGATTGGATTGCAGTTTGTGACCATGTCGGGGAATGCGCCGAAGCTCGTTCCATGTTGCCCAAGGACGTCTCCAGCCTGCAACAGAGTGAAGGGAACACCAGTGCTTGCGGTTACGATTCCCCCCACCTGCCATCCCCCGGCCAACGTTTTCATCCAACCGTGCGCTGGACTTGGCAATTCATAGATGGCGTTTGCGGAGAAGTTTTGGGTCACATCGAAATCGCACATCCCCTTCCGCTGAACATTGTCGTAATAAATGAGGCTGGCGATGGAATTTTGATAGGTTGAGGGAGACTGCGTGCTTGAGCCGAGATCCGAGCACTGGTTCCAGGTGTAGGTGCCCTGCGCGGTAAGCCCGTGGTAGTCTCGCACTTTCAGTTGCGTGAGCAGTGAATTGTACCGCGCGGCCCCATCGAAGAGCAGACCGAAAATGATGAAGCCGTTGGCGTCCTGCTGGATAGCACCCGAAGCGGGGAGTATCCGCCGGCCGTCAATAACTTGCGTATTGGAGGGGGCCACCTGATTCATATCTTGTGCTTGAAAAGGCGTATGCAGGGTGTGTGAACCAACATAACCGACCATCGCGGACAGTTTCTTTGAGAGCTGTTGCTCGACGTTGACGTTGTAGTTGAGGGAATAGGTGCGGTGCGGATGTGGTTCGATGTAGTGCCCTATACGGAATGGTGCAAACATCGCAGCAATTGCAGCGATATTGTTGGGAAAGCTCCCCTGCGGAACGCCAACGGCTATCTCATCCTGTGAATAGGGGGCGGAGATGGCTGCGTAGGTAGCATATATATAAGGAAGGGGAAGCATGTCGTAGATGCCGAATCCGCCGCGAACCGCAGTGTTCCCCCTGCCATCCGGGTTATAAGCGAAACCGACCCGGGGTTCGAAGTTGTGGGTGGTTGGATTGCTCTGCCAAAACTGGCCGACAGGGACAACGCAGCCCGGGACCGAGGTTGGACTTATGACCGCTGGACATGGGCCGGTGCCGGGGGCGGCAGTTAGGTTATTGACTAAACCCAGGCGACCGCGTTTGTCTGTCGGAATGGTAAGCATCTCGTATCTCAGGCCCAGGTTCAAAGTCAGCCTTTTGCGAATTCGCCAGTCGTCCTGGACGTATCCTCCAAATAGACTGTCCTGAGCTTCGACAGGATTGGTTGTTCCATTGGGAAGAACAAGCGCATTTGATAAGTTGTTCGTAAGGAAGTTTTGCAGTCCGGTCACGTTACCCGAAGGGTTGAACGTGGCCGAACCGTTTTGATTCTTGCCTTGCGCACTTGCGTTGATGCGTTCAAATGCGAACCCCGCCATGACGGAGTGTGCACCCCGTGTCACTGCCAGATCGTCGTCGAATTGATAGGAGTTGTAGTGGGCAGTGGCCTGCCGCAGATTCCCAAGCCCGCCGGTAGAAGCAATTCCGGCCACATTCATTGCTGGGGCAAAAATTCCAGTGGTATAACCCAGCGTCGGATCGCCCGCGGCGAGTGTGAGTGCCCTGATCGGCACGAGAATGTCTCCGAGGCTGCGGTTGTAGCCGATGCGCACTATATTCACGACGGCGGGAGTGAAGATGTGTGTCTCCGTGATTCCCGCCAATTGGCGGCTGGCGTTCAAGCGGCTCAGCGTGTTACCAAGACTGTCGGGAATCGTTTCCGGTCCGTTATCGTACAGATAGGTGAACGATATACTGTCTCTTTCCGAAAAGGTTTGATCGAACCGCGTCAGGAAAAAATTTTCCGCAAGGTTGAGCAGGCCGGTAGTGTTGAAAGTGCCCGTATCCCCGAAGGTTCCCGGGTTGAGGCCGGCATTCGGGAGAGGGTACAGACCAAGGTAGGGGATGATCTGGGGATCCACCATAACAGTTACTGGCGTGCCATCGGCTCCGTGCAACTGACCCGATCGCGCCGCGGCGGATGGCACAATGCTGCTGAAGTTCTGGCTCTGTGACTGGCGGAGGCCTTCGTAATTGGCGAAGAGAAAGGTGCGATTCTTGCGTAGGGGCCCACCTGCGGCGCCGCCAAACTGAACACGGTGAAAGGGAGGAATAGTTGGCGCATCGAAGAAATTCCTCGCGTCAAATATCTTGTCGCGGTCAAATACGTAGGCGCTGCCATGAAGATCGTTGGTGCCCGACCGCGTGACCGCGTTGATGACGGAGCCTGATGTTCGACCGTACGCCGCTGTGTAGGACGTGGTGGCAACGCTGAACTCCTGAATGGCGTCAACGCCCAGGTTTGCCCCAATCACGTTACCGGGAGCGCCGTTTGAATAATCATTCTCATTGATACCATCCAGGCGGTAGGTGTTCTCGTATGGGCTGTGTCCATTGCTTGCCAATTGATTACCGTAGCCGCGGACCCCGCGGTTGGAATTTCCAGTGGTCGGTTGCTGGGGGCGCACGCTGGCAACACCCGGCTGCAAGGTCGCGAGCTGGGTCCAATCTCTGCCATTCAGGGGTAGATCTACAATGTGCTTCTGTCCCACGGTTGCACTGATCACCGAGGTGTCCGCTTCAACGTCACCAACCTCAGCGCTTACCTCTACCCTTTCCGATACCTGTCCGGGACTCACACTGAGATCGAGTTCTCGTGTTGCTCCGACTGTAAGTTCGACGGTTTGCTCGACGCGCGTTGAAAAACCTGGTGCGGAGACAGTAACGGAGTAGATGCCGGGCTGCAGGCTCTGCGCGCTATACAACCCTTTCACGTTGGTGGTTGCAGTGCGAACTTCCCCCGTTGCGTTGTTCTGGATAACCAGTTTTGCCTCCACAACCGCACGCCCGGATTGATCCAACACCTGCCCGGACAGGGTGGCTCCCGCCAATTGGGCGCGGGCCGTCAGGCTGCCAACACTGAATGCCATCATGACAAACGCTGCCAAGCCTAACACCAAAGACATCTTGAGGATTCTGTCGCCTGACATAGCGCCTCCCCAGCGGCCACCGTAAAGTGCATACATTATATTTAAAGAAGTGTTAACACTTGCAAACCGAGGAATCCTAGGAGATAGTAGACATGCTGTCAACAGAAAACTGAGGAAAACGGTGGCACAGGCTGGAATCAGGGGGTCTCGTCCCGGGCCCCTCCAAAGGGTATGGGAGGTGTACTCTGTCCAAACCTGATATGGCGCAAACGCTTGTTGACGAACTTGTGGCCAAGCTCGAAAGCGCGATCTTCCGGGGAGACTTTCCCCCGGGCGCGCGAATCCGCGAGGCCAGGGTTGCAAACAGTTTGGGTGTCGGGCGTGGCCCAGTGCGAGAGGCGGTTCGACGGCTTGAGGGGCGGAAGTTGGTGGTTCGCCATCCCAACCGCGGTACTTCTATCACAACACTAACAAAGGCAGAACTAGCCGAACTTCTCGAAGTACGCGAAGCTCTAGAAGTTGCTGCCTGTCGGTTGGCAGCCAAGAATATCACCGAAGAGGCCATTGAAAAGCTGCGATGGACACTGCGGCGGCAGAAGGAAGCTACGTCCGACAAATTCTCGGAAATGTATGGCGAGTGGCATAACTTCGACTTTCACTATCAGATCGCCCTCGCCAGCGGAAATCGTCGCTTGATCGACCTCCTCTATGGAGATATCTGGTCCCTCATGCGTCTCTATCGTTACCCGGGCGCGCTCAGCCCGGGACGCATCCCGCTCGGACAGGCTGACCATGAAGCGATCCTGGAGGCGCTTATTGCGCGCGATCCGGACGCCTGTGAGCGATTGATGCGAAGGCACCTTGCCCATGCCCAAGAGAACCTGTTGCAAGGGCTGGCTGCGAACGAACCCGCTGCTCGGATGAAATAGTAAGTGCCATGCCTAGGAACGTACATACCCACTACAGCGAACTGACCTACAGCGAACTGACTACGCTTAAACTGTAGACATATTATTCTCATATGTGTATACATATTTCGGCGTCGGTCGTTCCACTTTGCTGAGCCTATGGGTTAAGCGCCGTTGGGGGCTGGGGCCAGTGTTTGCATGTTTGTTGGTTCTACTTTTGAAACTACTCGCACCTTGAAGAAACAATAGAAATGACAAGCGCAGAATTGAAACAAACTCGATTCATTTCACCGGTCGGCAGCGTAGGCGGGGGCATCAGCGGCGAGGCTTTGGACGATGCGCTGGCGCAGGCGCCGGACTTCATCGCCTGCGATGCGGGCACCACGGATGCTGGTCCCTTTTCACTCGGAATGGGGACACCCGCCTTTCCTCGGGAGACTGTGAAGCGCGATCTGTCGCTGATGCTGCGGGCCGGTCGGAAGGCGAACATCCCGGTAATCATCGGGTCTGCGGGCACCGCGGGCGGAGATATTCACGTCGATTGGGTTTTGGAGATCGCGCGCGAGATCGTTGCCGAATATGATCTAACCTTGCGGACAGCCGTAATCTATGCGGAGCAGGATAAGACTTACCTCAAGAGGCTGTTGCATGAGAACCGAATCCTTCCTCTTGATCCGGCGCCACCGATCAGTGACAGCGTAATTGATGGGAGCACCCGCATCGTCGGCATGATGGGCGTGGAGCCGCTCCAACAGGCCTTGTCGGAGGGAGCCGACTTTGTGCTGGCGGGGCGATGCAGCGACTCCGCACTCTTTGCCGCGATCCCGTTGCTGCGGGGTCGTCCGCCCGGGCTGGCTTGGCATGCCGGCAAAGTATCGGAATGCGGAACGCTGGTCTGCGAGACGCTTGGTAACGGCGTTATTTTCACCACTGTCACCGAGGATGAGATCACGATCCGGCCGTATGGCCCCGGCCTGCGCTGCACGCCGCAGAGCGTGGCTGCTCATAGCTTGTACGAGAACTCGGATCCCTATCTGCATCGTGAATGTTCCGGGACCTTCGATCTGACGAGAACTACGTTTGAAGCGATCGACAGCGTGACAGTCAGGATTCGAGGGAGCGAGTTCATATCCCAACCATATACTGTGAAGCTTGAGGGTGCAGAGCTGGCGGGATATCAAAGTATTATTGTCGGCGGGATACGCGATCCGTACATCATCCGTCAGTTGGATACCTGGCTCGCCTCAGTGCGCGGCTATATCGACGAAAGCGTTGCTCGCGTACTCGGAGACAAGGCAGACAAAAGTTTATACAGCATTAGCTTCCAAACCTACGGCATCAACGCTGTGATGGGCCGTCTTGAGCCAGACCCAAAGCATCTCCCTCACGAAGTCGGTATCGTGCTTGAAGCTACAGCTCCGACGCAGGACATGGCGCACAAGCTTGCGCAGCTCAGCCGCCAGCCGTTGCTGCATTACCCAATTAAGGAATGGACGGGATCAATTACCGCATTTGCGTGCCTTCACAATCCCGCAGTCATCGACCGAGGCCCGGTATACCGCTTCAACCTGAACCATGTCGCGGTTCCTTCCACTCCAGTCGAGATGTTTCGCACTCACTTTATAGACTTGGGTGGTCCGAGGACATCATGATTCTGGCCGATATCGCTAGTCTGATTCGGAGCAAGAATGCGGGTCCTTTCACACTCACGTTTGACATCATGTTCCGTGACCTTGCTAGTTATCGGCTCGTCAAGGATTCCGGAGCGCTGAATCCGGCTACATTTGCCAAACTTTACCGCTGTCCGGTGGAGCAGGTGCGCTTCTTCGAATGCGAAAACGCGCTTGCCTTCAAGTTCAGCATTCCACGGCCGCTCACGCAGGGCGAACCCGGCGATGGAGACATGCATGGCGGCCAGCAGTTCATTCCGTTGATGAATGTGGAGATTCCGTGATTACTTCCGAGGTAGCCGCGGAGCGCGGAGCAGAGGTGGAGGCCCGGCTGGATAGACTTTCAGCAAGTCCCTATCTATGGAAACTGATCGCGCTGTTGGCCCTGGGCGGCTTCTTCGAGTTCTATGAACTCTTCATGACTGCCTTCGTCAGTCCTGGTCTCATTCGTGACGGGATTTTTCAGGTTGGTCCGAACGGCCTCTTCCATCTGCCCGACCAGGCAGCGTTTGCATCCGTTACCTTCCTCGGTCTGTTTCTGGGAACCATCACTTTGGGGGGAGTCGCGGATCGCTGGGGACGGCGCGCGGCCTTTCGAGCCTTTGCCCTCTGCTACGCCACGGCAACGATCGTCATGGCCATGCAGAATTCAGCCATCACTATCGATGTAGTACGGCTGGTCGACGCGATCGCCATCGGCGCACAACTGATTACACTCGACACCTACGCATCGGAGATAGTTCCACGCCATCTTCGTGGACGCGTGTTTGCTCTCGCCTTTGCAATCATCCAGACCGCCGTTCCTGTACTCGCTCTGCTGGGCTGGCTCCTTGTGCCGCACGCTCCTTTGCATATTCAGGGGTGGAGGTGGGTCATGCTGATCGGCGGGGCAGGTTCCTTCGTCGTCTGGATATTATGCCGCTACCTGCCGGAGTCGCCCCGTTGGCTTGTCAGGCGTGGCAACCTGGAAGAGGCAGAACGCGTGACCTCCGTTTTTGAGCGGCACGCGGAGGCTCACCTTGGCCATCCGCTTCCTCCACCGAAGCCGTCGACGCTGAAATACATGGGTAGAGCAGGTTTTGCCGAGATACTTCGTCCTCCGTACCGCAGGCGAACGATAATGCTGACGGTCTTCAATTTCTTCCAGGCGATAGCTTTTTACGGTTTCGGAAACTGGTTACCGGCGCTGGTCAACGCGCAGAACCACAATGCGCCGAGGAGCGCTCAGGTCTCATTTCTGATCACTCTGGCTTTTCCGATTGGACCCCTGCTCTCAAGCGTCATTGCGGAAAAGTTTGAGCGCAAGTGGCAGATTGTTGGCGCTGCCTTGGGTACAGCCATATTCGGCATGTTGTTCGCGACCCACGCTGCTTCTCTCGGATTGGTGGTGCTCGGCATCCTGATTATTCTCATGAACAGCCTCATGGGCTATTGCTTGCATGCCTATCAGTCGGAGTTGTTTCCGACGCGTATACGGACTCGTGCTGTTGGCTTCGTTTATTCCTGGGGACGTTTGTCGACTGCGCTTACGAGCCTCATGATTGGATTCCTCTTCCAGCGTTATGGAACCTCAGGAGTATTTGTCTTTATCGCCCTCGCTATGTTCGCGGTCGTCGTCTCTGTGGGAGTTTTCGGGCCGCGCACCCGCGGCCTCACACTCGAACAGATTTCTGATTAGCGTTGGCTTCCTTTTTAGGCCATCTGAGAATGGCATCCTTAGGTTCTGATGTTCTTCAGTGGAAGGAGGAGAAGGTGAACGCTCGATGGATTGGCCGTATTTTGCGAGGGGTCCGCGCAGGGGAGCGCCACTCGGCTTCGAATCACGCCGCACTGCTCGGCGTTCCTGAAGTGATTTCGTTGAAGAGCGACTGGTTTCTCAATAGAAAACAGATACCGCTTCGCTGCGCGGGAATGGGGGTCGGAGAGAATATTTCTCCTCCATTAAGTTGGAGTGGCGTCCCAGAGGGAACGATCGAACTGGCTATCATCATGGAGGATCCTGACGCCCCGTTACCGTGGCCATTCGTGCACATGATTGCTTATCGGATAGTAGCTGACCAGATTGGCTTCGCAGAAGGGGCCCTCGCTAGTGGGGCTCGTGGTATGGCTTTTGGAAAAAGCACGGCCGGCGCGCAAGGCTATATGGGGCCGCGACCAATTCCTGGACATGGTCCCCATCGCTATATTTTCCAGATACTGGCTCTAAGCCGTCGCACCGCATTTTCATCTGCGCCGAAAATCAAAGTGTTCCTGGATGGCATCTCGGGCACAATAATAGGCCGAGGGATGTTAATCGGAATCTACGAGCGGCTTTGATCACAGCGATCTAATTTATTGGTAATTTCCTCGGCGGCTGGGGCGAGGCACGGGCACCTCAGAACTTATCGATCAGCAAAAGTTCTCTTGCCCAATTTCGTCCCTCAGTGGACCAGCAATTTTGTCACCGGGATCCGACGGCGCGAATGGATTCGGCCACGCCAAGCAAGATTCTAGGTGACATAACATTCCGACCGGATAGTTTCAGGCACTGCCTCGCGCTTTTCGATCCGCCGAGCGCGAGGCAGCAAGAACGAACCCGGCGGCTACGGCGTTGCGAGTGCTACTGTGGGGTCATTGGAATCCAGTCGCAGAAAAATCGGAGTATGTGCCGGCAGTTCGACGTTTGAACCTTTAGTGATGAATGCATTGCAAAGTTTCTTTGCAGCGCCAAAGTATCCAAACCCGATTGCCGTGCCAACAGATGCCTGTGCTGCACCAGCCCCAAGCAAGCCAAAGCCTTTCCGGCCTTCGCCGGACCGAGACCATGCTGTCTTCTGCGTAGTCGCGTCGGAAACTGCTCTCGATGGGCCAATGAGTGAAACAGGAGCGAGAATCCGCGCGAATGCCGAAGTCGTAGCTTTAATTTCGCCTTCCTTACCGACATCCAAACCTTCCGAACTCTCGGCTTGAATGCCTCCGACGGTTGAATGGATGTCTCTCGTGGTGCCGTCCGGCATCTGGACCGAGCGGAATGCGAACACGATGCTTCCGTTTTTCTTCATCCATCCCGCGGAAGAGGCCTTCTGAACCGTCCCGGTAAGAATGGTCCCGGCGGGATAGAGCAGTTGATGATCTGCCTGGTAGTACGGCTGCGAAACAACCGCCTCGATTTGCGTGCCCGCCGTGGACGTACTTGAATTGATTGGCGTCAAGAGGTGAAGGTTGAGATAGTCGCGGGCATTTTGCGCAGACGCCAGAGTAGGCCGAACCTCTGTGAGTAGCGACACCGGTTCAAGCAGGGCGGTGTCGAAAACGGTTCCCTGATCGATGTATTCCGGGTGGTACGGCAAGCTGGTTACGACGGCTTCGCCCAATCGCTGTAGCTTATTCGGTTCTTTCAGTGGGGCCATTGCGCTCTTGAGTTTTTGCTTTACTCCAGGACGCTGTGACTTCGGTAGATATCGTGAGTTCGCCACACGACCGATGCCTACAGCGGAATCACTGTGAACCGGCACCACGCTTCCATCGGAAAGCACGAGTTGATCGAACGTCACGTGCGCGATCTTCGGCGGGGTAAAGTCACCATCCAAGAGTCTTCCGAGACGCTTGTGCACGGGAACCTTGCTGATTGAGGAAACATGCCCCTTGACCGTTGCGCCTGCCGGAATCGCGAGAATTTCTCCGGCGTACACCGGCTCCAGTAACTTTGCGGTAATGGGCTGCCCTACTTTTTTAAGGCGTACCCCTTTTTGGAGCGAGGCGCGGAAGTCATTGCCGGGCTCCACAACTATATTTTCTTTTTCGGGTTTTCCCTCTTGTGCGCGTACCGAAATGCCTGTGAGGCCAAAGACTGAAAAAGAAAGCAAAATCCATGCACCGTTACGTTTCATAGTGTTCCTCGTCTCGTATTAAATTTCGGGCGCTTTGCCTGCAAGCGACCGCCACATTCGAGGAACTTTCCCAGAGGTTACTTGGACTGAGTAGGGAGTGCGGCGAGGAAATGTGGACGTTACGTGAGGAATTGAGGGAAGCTTAATCTCAGAAGAATCCGTCTCGGCGCGGTGAACTCACCAGGCCTAATTTGCAGTGCATACCGGTAAGGCATGGAAGTGTGCAAACGCGGCTTCCACTGTGGAGTGGTCTCACGAGGGGGACCGCTGTTCGCTGTTTAGGATGGGCAAGCGACGCTGTCCCGGGCAAATCTAAGACACGTTCACGTCAAGACTCCGTTCGGACGGAAAGACGAGACACGCTACGGTCGCTTTGCCTGGGCCTGCTGTTCTGTCGGGAGCTGGGTAACGTCCCACCCGCCACCCAACGATTCGATCAACTGGACGCTGCTCGTCATCTGTTGAACGCGGAGCGAAATTACGCTTTGTTGATTTGCGAGCAAGATCGCTTGCGCCGTAAAGACGTTCAAATAAGGATCAAGCCCGGTCTTATAACGCACGGACGCGACATCGACGAAGCGTTGTGCAGATGCGACGGTCTCTTGTTCCTGCTCAATCTCTTGGGTAAGAAGGCGCAAGGCCGCGAGGTTGTCCTCGGTCTGCTGGAACGCCGCCAGCACCACCTGCTTATAATTTGCAACGTCAGCATTATAGTTTGCCGTGAACTGAGCCATCGTCGACTTTCTTAGGCCACCATCGAATACTGTCTCCGATGCCGTCGGTCCAAAGGACCAGTAACGGCTTGGAGAAGTCAGCCATTTTGAAAAAGTCGACGCTGCAAATCCTGCCGTGCCAGTGATGCTTACAGCGGGATAGTAGGCCGCTCTTTGAACGCCGATCAGCGCATTTGCTTCCGCCATAGTTCGCTCTGCAGACGCGATGTCCGGGCGTCTTTCAAGCAAATCAGATGGTAAACCGACCGGGATATCAGGAACTTGTGTTGTCAGTGGCCTGACGGGGATGGAAAAAGTGGAAGCGGGTTCTCCCACTAATAGCGCGATCGCGTGCTCAAACTGTGCACGAGCAATACCAACGTTCATCAGGGCTGCCTGTGAACTCTTTAGAGTGATCTCGGCTTGGGCGACCGCTTCATCGTTATCGAGGCCCGTTTTGTAAAGGACGCGCGTGAGTTCAAGCGACTGCCGATCTACCTCCACTGTCTTCCGCAAAAGATCTTCCAGAGCATCCTGGCCACGCAATTCGAAATAGAAGACTGCCAGATTCGCTTGTTCGGTAAGCTTCTGGTTTTCAAGGTCCGCGGCGCTCACCTGGGCTGCGTTAGCAGTTTCACGCACAGTGTTGCGCACACGGCCCCAGAGATCGGGCTCCCAGGCAACATCGAATGGAAGATTGAACGCATTACTATTCGGATTGGCTTTCGAAAGGCCAGGGGCGGTTGTTTGCGACTGGGAAGAGCGGTTGCGCGTGTAGGAAACCCCAATACTGACGGTTGGATAGTAGTTGGATCGCGCCTGCTGGACTTGAGCTCGCGCGGCCATGAAATTCTCATATGCCCGAGCAATGTTCTGGTTCGAAATGTTCAATTCCTCTTCGAGGGAGTTCAATTCAGGTTCCTGATAGATCTCCCACCATTTCCCACGGAGCATTGCATCTTGCGGTTGAGCGGGCTTCCAGACTGTGCCATCCGGCGCTTGCTGAGGACCCAACTCCTTGAAAGCGGAAGGAGCCGAAACTGCCGGACGCACATACTTGGGACCGACATTGCATCCCTGCAGTCCAAGAAGGGCGAAGATGGGTAGTGCAAATGTCGCAATGCGGCGTGGCTTGTTGACTTCTCTTGTGTCCCAAGGGGAGGAACAGGATTTCAAGAGATGTTTCATCAGATCGTGCCTCCCTGAGCAGCCAATTCAGCCACTTCGCCGTGCCTGCGGAGCCGCAACCGGAGCCGATCCAGAATCAGATAAATCACGGGCGTAGTGTAGAGGGTGAGAATCTGGCTAAGGATTAAGCCGCCTGCGACAGCGATACCCAGTGGTCGCCGAAGTTCCGATCCAGTTCCATGACCCAGCGCGAGCGGAAGAGCACCGAAGAGAGCGGCCATCGTGGTCATCAGGATGGGGCGAAACCGCAGCAGACATGCTTCGAAAATGGCATCCGCTGAGTTCTTTCCTTCTCCTCGTTCCGCCAAGAGTGCGAAGTCAATCATCATGATTGCGTTTTTTTTGACAATTCCGATAAGCAAGACGATGCCGATTATGGAGATCACGTCTAGCTCGCTTTTGAAAAGAATTAGGGCAAAGACGGCTCCGACACTGGCGGGCGGCAGAGTGGAGAGAATCGTAATTGGGTGCACCAGGCTCTCATACAAAACCCCTAACACGATGTAGACGGCAAACAACGCCATCACGATGAGAACGATCTGGTCGATGAGCGACTTCTTGAAATCTCCAGCAGTGCCGGCGAAGCTGCCGCGGACTGTTCGAGGCAGCGCCAACCGCTGCTGCAATTTCTCGATGGCGATCGTGGCCTGTTCGAGCGGGACCCCTGGCGCCAGATTGAAGGACACAGTTACCGCTGGAAAAAGCCCGTCGTGGTTGACCGAGAGAGGAGAAGTGGAATTTGCAATTTGGACGATGGAGTCCAGAGGAACGGCATTTCCACCCGAGGGATGAACATAAATCGAATTCATCCCCAGGGGGCTTTGCGTATATTGGGGGGCTGCCTCTATCACGACGTGATACTGGTTCAGCGATGTATAGATCGTGGAAACTTGCGCTTGGCCAAATGTGCCATAGAGCGATTGATCGATCAGCTGTGGCGTGATGCCCAAACGGGCCGCCGTACGACGGTCATAGTTGAGCGAGGTCTGCAGCCCTCCGTTTTGTTGATCAGTGTTGACATCCTTGATTTGGGGTAGTTTCTTCATCTCCTGGTAAAGGATCGGACCCCATTTTTTCAAGTCGGCCACGTTGTCCGATGACAGTTCATATTGGTAACTGGTGTTGGTGCTTTTTCCAACGGACGGAATATCCTGGAACGGCTTCAGCAGTGTCGAAGCTCCAGGAATTGCATCCAGTTTCGGACGCATGCGATCCAGCACTTCGGCAGCGCTCAATTGTCTTTGCGACAAAGGTTTCAGCGTAATAAAAAGAAATCCAGAGTTGCTCCCGTCTTCGCTCCCCGGACCAGAGGTGCTTCCAGTAAATCCGGTGACTACGTCCACGGCCGGGTCGGCCTGAATCACCTTTTCAATTGAGATCAACGCGGATTGCATCGCATGAAAGGACGCATCCTGCGGTCCCTGAATCCCGCCAAGGAGTGAGCCGGTATCCTGTATTGGGAAAAAGCCCTTCGTGACGTGTCCCATCAAGACAACGTTGAGTGCCAGAGTACCGAGGAAGGCAAGCACGACCAGGGCAGGGTGCTTCAGCACCCACGTCAAGCTCTGGCGATACCCAGACAACAGATGATCGAAGAGGCGCTCACTGAACTGATAGAGGCGTCCACGCGTTACTCCCTTTTTCGGTCGAAGGACGTAAGCACACATCATCGGCGTTAGCGTGAGCGACACGGCCATCGAGATTGCAATCGAAACAGCGAGAGTAACTGCAAATTCATGAAACAGCCGCCCCGGAATTCCTCCCATGAACAAAATCGGAATGAAGGCCGCGATGAGCGACAGGCTCATGGACAAGACGGTAGGTCCGGTTTCTTCTGAACCCCGCAGAGCCGCGGCCATCGGTGCGACGCCCATCTCCATCAGCCGGACAGTGTTCTCCATGACGACAATTGCGTCATCGACGACGAACCCTGTGGAGATGGCAAGTGCCATGAGCGACAGATTGTCCAGCGTGTATCCACAGAGGTACATCACAGCAAATGTGCCGATCACAGACACCGTTACAGCGACGCCGGGGATTAGAGTGGCCCGCGCATCACGAAGAAAGAGGAAGACGACGAGGACCACTAGGCCGATTGACAGAACCAGCGCCCCTTCCACGTCTTTTACGGACGCACGGATTGTGGTGGTAAGGTCGCCCGTGACGAGGAGCTGCTGGTTCGCTGGGATGGAAGACCGAATGGAAGGCAGCTGGCGCTTGATTTCATCGACTGTACTGATGACGTTGGCCCCAGGCGAACAGTAAACGAGAAGGCTAACTGACTCCTTGCCGTTAACGTAAGCGACGGAGCGAACGTTCTCGACCGAGTCGGTAATCGTCGCAATATCGCTGAGCCTTACGACGGAATTATCTTTCGACCCAACCACGAGGGGCGCATAGTCGCGAGCCTTCGATATTTGATCGTTTGCCGTAATGTCGGCGATGGTGTTCTCATCGGGAATCTGGCCCTTTGGACGGTTCGCGTTTTGCGCGCTGATTACGCTGGCGACATCTTGCAAACCAAGGCCATAGTGACTTAGCTGTTGCGGATTGAGATCGACGCGTACCGCAGGCAAAGACCCACCAAGAATCGTTACTTGTCCAACACCACTGATTTGCGAGATCTTTTGCTGGATGATGGACGATGCGGTGTCATAAAGAACACCTGAGGCGGCTGTCTTTGATGCCAGGTTGAGCACGAGCACAGGCGCCCGCGCGGAATCTATCTTGCGGTAAGTTGGATTCGCGGGAAGGTTTGAGGGGAGATAGCTGCGAGCGGCGTTGATTGCCGCTTCCACATCCCGCGCCGCGCCATCCACGTCTCTGCTCATATCGAAAGTTAGTCTGATCGACGTGACCCCAAGAGAGTTCTTGGAACTCATTGACGTAATGCCGGCGATATGACTGAACTGCTTCTCCAGCGGTGTTGCCACGGAGGACGCCATATTCTCGGGACTCGCGCCGGGAAGTGCGGCGGAAACCTGAATCGCTGAAAGATCGACCAGCGGCAAAGAGGCAACGGGCAGAAACCGGAACGCAATCATCCCCGCCAAGGCGACGCTTATCGCCAACAATGTGGTAGCGACGGGTCTTTTTACGAATGGGGCTGAGAAGTTCATGGCAGTTCCGCCAACTCAGGGGTTGCCGCTGGCCTCTCGTGGGGAGCAAATCGATCTCCCAGCCTGTCGAAGAATATATAGATGACTGGAGTCGTATAGAGGGTCAGAATCTGGCTGAGAAGCAAACCGCCTACCATCGCAATTCCCAACGGACGCCGGAGTTCCGAGCCGATACCAGAACCGAAGGCGAGCGGTATACCCGCAAAGAGCGCCGCCAGAGTTGTCATCAGGATGGGACGGAAACGCAGCAGCGAAGCTTCGTAGATCGCCTCCGTGGCGGTTAGGCCGCGAGTCCTTTCAGCCTCTAAGGCAAAATCGACAATCATAATGCCGTTCTTCTTGACGATACCGATCAGCAGAATGATGCCAATGATGGCAACGATCCCGAGATCCTGCCGGAAAAACATGAGCGCCAGCAACGCGCCGACTCCGGCTGAAGGGAGCGTTGAGAGGATGGTGATCGGATGAATGAAACTCTCGTAAAGAATTCCGAGCACGATATAGACCGCCACCAGAGCCGCTAGAATCAGCAGCGCCTCATTGGAGCCGATTGCTTTGTAGGCTGCGGCTGTGCCTTGAAAGCTGGCCACAACACTGGCAGGCATCATCAGCCGACGCTGAACTTTTTCGACTGCAGCGACCGCCTGGCTTAGAGAGGTATTCGGCGCCAAATCAAAAGAGATCGTGACGACTGGGAACTGGCCCTGGTGCGCGATAGTCAAGGGGCTGGATCTCATTTCAAACCGCGCGATCGCAGAGAGCGGTATTGGTGCCGATGCCGAAACTGATGTTGTGCTGGAGCCGCTTGTAGCCAAAGGCGTGGAAGAAGGCTGACCCGATGGGGCTGACAGGCCGGACGCTCCACTAGTCGAAAGAGCCGAACTTGTGGATTTCGATGACGTGGCGAGTGCGCCGGACGTGTTGGGCGACAGGACAGAAGCGCCCGCGAAGCCTGATAGACCCGACCGCTGCGCCCCCGATATCCCGCTGGTGGACGAAACCGCAAGTGTCTTTACCGATGTAGTCGCGCTGTTGGCAGACGACCTGCCAGAAGTAGAGGTTGAACTGGGGCTAGTGCCGTTTTGCGAAGAGGAACTCTGCAGATAGATGTCCTGCAGTTTATCCGGATTCCTCTGAAATTCAGGAGATGCTTCCAGGATAACGTGGTACTGGTTGAATTGAGTGTAGAGGGTACTGATCTGGCGCTGGCCGAACGCATCGTACAGGGTAGAGTCAATCTGATCCGGAGTAATGTTCAGCCGCGACGCTGTGGCCCGGTCGATGACAAGATTCTCGGCTAGCCCTCGAGGTTGTTGATCGGTAGCAACATCCCGAAGCTCCGGTTGCTTTCTAAGCTCGGCAACCGTCCTTTCGGTCCATGTGTCGAGTTCCTCCTGATCCGCATCTTCAAGCGTGTATTGAAACTGGTTACGGCTGGCGCGGTCGTCGACCGTCAGGTCCTGCACGGGTTGCAAATAGAGATGTATCCCTTCCACCTGCTGCAGGTTGGACTGGAGCCGGTCAATGACCGCTGTCGCGTCGAGGCGACGCTCGGCAAATGGCTTCAAGTTGATCTGGATCCGCCCACTATTAAGTGTTGCGTTTGTCCCATCCACCCCGATGAAAGAGGACAGACTCGCAACTGCCGGGTCTTGAAGAATGACTTTCGCCAGTTCTTGTTGCTTGAGCGACATGGCGCGGAAGGATATCGACTCAGGTGCTTGCGAAATACCTTGAATAATCCCGACATCCTGTGTCGGGAACAAGCCTTTCGGTATGAAAGTGTAGAGATAAATGGCGAGCACCAGAGTTGCGACCGCTACCAGGAGTGTCGATATCTCATGGCGAAGAATCCACTGCAAGGTTCGGCTGTATTGCGCGATAAGAGTTTCGAACATCCGCTCGGACCAGCGGAAGAACCGCCCGTGCTCCGATTCTGGTTTGTGGCGCAGCAGGCGAGCACTCATCATGGGAGTAAGCGTCAGCGAAACCGCGGCGGAAATGAGGATCGTAACGGCGAGGGTGATGGCGAACTCACGGAACAGCCTTCCTACGATGTCCCCCATCAGAAGCAGCGGGATCAGAACGGCAATCAGGGAGATGGTGAGTGAAATGATGGTGAACCCGATCTGTTCTGCTCCCTTGAGTGCAGCTTCGAGGGGTCCGAATCCTTCTTCTAGATAGCGAGATATGTTTTCGATCATCACGATCGCATCGTCGACGACAAAACCAGTCGAGATCGTGAGGGCCATCAGCGTGAGATTGTTTAGGCTGTACCCCAACAAATACATCACCGCCAGGGCTCCGACGAGAGAGATGGGAATGGCAACGGCGGGGATGATCGTTGCGTAGAGATTGCGCAAAAACACGAAAATGACCATCACGACCAGGCCGATCGTAAGAACCAATTCGAACTCCACATCTTTGACCGACGCCCGAATCGTCGTAGTCCGATCGGTTAACAGCGTCAGCTTCACCGATGCCGGCAAGTTTGCTTGCAACTGAGGGAGTAGATCTTCGATGCTCTTCACCACCGCAATTGTGTTTGCCCCTGGCTGGCGTTGGATGTTCAGGATCACAGCGGGGGTCTGATTCATCCAGCCTGCAAGTCGTATGTTTTCGACCCCATCGCTGATCTTGGCGACGTCTGAAAGTGCTACCGGAGCGCCGTTCTTGTAGGCAACGATTACATCGCGATAATCGTCGCCGGCAAGTAGTTGGTCATTCGAATTAATTTGATAGTTCTGTGCTTCGCCATCGAAGGTTCCCTTCGCCGCATTAACGCTTGTGCTCGCAAGCGCGGTCCGAAGGTCCTCGAGACTGATGCCATAGGTTGCCAACGTTGCCGGATTAACCTGAATGCGGACGGCGGGTTTCTGGCCGCCACCGATTGTCACCAGTCCAACTCCACTAAGCTGCGAAATCTTCGGCGCGAGCCGCGAATCGGCCAGATCCTCCACCTTCGAGAGGGGAAGGATTTTTGAAGTCAGGGCGAGCGTCAATACAGGCGCGTCCGCCGGATTCGACTTGCTATACACAGGAGGTACGGGAAGATCCGTCGGTAAAAAGCTTTGTGCGGCGTTGATGGCGGCCTGCACCTCCTGTTCGGCGACGTCGATATTCAGGCGTAACGAGAACTGCAAAACGATTAATGAACTCCCATCTGAACTGGCGGAAGTCACCTGCGTCAGACCGGGTATTTGTCCAAATTGCCGCTCCAGCGGTGCTGTGACGGCGGACGACATCACTTCCGGACTGGCCCCCGGGTAAAAGGTCCGAACTTGGATCGTCGGATACTCCACCTCAGGTAATGCTGAGATTGGCAGCTTGATGTAGGCGGCAGCCCCGACGATCAGGATCGCCACCATAAGCAACGCAGTCGTGACGGGCCGAAGAATGAAGGGGCGGGAGGGACTCACAATGCGGGTCCCCTATCGACGGTTGATTCTTGAGCTGATTGTTCGACCTGGACCCGCGTCCCGTCTTGTAGCTTATCGAAGCTCGAAAGCACTACCATTTCTCCGGCCCGCAAACCTTCCACAGCAGTCGTATTGCCGTCGGTACTTTGCTCGGTAATATTCCTGACTGACACTGCATTCCTCTCGACAACGAAGACAAAGGCTTGTGTTCCATTGCGCTGAATCGCAGCGCTCGGAATGAGGACTGAATTTTTGAGTGTCTTAACCAACAGGCGCGCATTGACGAACTGGTTTGGAAACAGGGCGAGGTCGCGATTGCTGAATTCACCGCGGAATCGCACGGTACCGGTCGATGTGTCAATTTGGTTGTCGACAGTCAGCAAGGTTCCGACTGCCACCTTCCTTTCAGCAGACCGGTCAAACGCTTCCACAGCAAGGGGTTTGTGTTGACCCAGTTGCGCTTGAACCTCTCCGAGATGATCCTCCGCCACGTTGAACACGACCGTAATCGGCTGGAGCTCGGTGATCACCACGAGCGCGTTCGAGCTTCCCGCAAAAACGGTGTTGCCAGAATCGACGAGGCGCAGACCAACCCTGCCGGAAGTGGGAGCTGTAATGTGACAGTAGCTAAGCTGGACCTCGGCAAACTGCACTTGACCAAGGTCGAATTTGACCGCTCCTTGGTCCTGAATCACAACCTGCTCCTGGTCGTCGAGAATCTGCTTCGCAACGGCATTCGAAGCGAAGGCCTCCCTGTAGCGGGCAAGGTCAATCTCCGCCTGCTTCAAAACCCCGCGGTCGTGATCGAGTAGTCCTTCGGCCTGCTGCAATTGTGCTCGGTAGGGAGTCGGATCAATGTCGATGAGCGGATCGCCCTTGTTTATGATTTGCCCCTCGCGATAATGCACGGCGAGGACTTGGCCACTCACTTGGCTGAAGATGTTTATCGTAGTAACTGGCGTTACCGTACCAAGAGCGTTGATATATACGCCCATATCCCCTCGATATGCAGTTCCGGCGTGAATGATTACAGAATTGTTCGCTTCACCGGCAGTTGCGGGATCACCCTTTGGCTTTTGAGTCCGCAGGGCAAAGAAGACGCCTAACACCGGGATGGCAACCAGACAAATGGCCCAGGTCCTCCTTGCTTTGGAATCGCCCTTCGCAACCACGGCCGGCTTCGCAGATCCAGCTTCCGAGATCTTTTCTTCGGTGTCTTCGAGATAAGTAGTCAATTCGCTGACCTTCATGAGGCCCCCATGGCGTCCATTGTGCGGAGGGCAACGACACTCTGCCGTTTGAAACGTTCAGTTACGTGTGAGGATTTGTATGGAAAGCAAATCTCCTGCACGGGGAAAGGACCGGGGGGAAAGTTCAAGGCGCTCGATCAGAGAGCCTTAGAGCGGCGTGATATGTTCGGGCTTTGAGACCTCATTCCCGTGAGAGGCTGGGTCGAATGCGACAGGCAACCGGATAATAATTTGGAGCCCCGTAGGCCCAAGATTTTCGGCGCGTATCGTGCCGCGGTGCAAGCGAATCGCTTCAGAGGCAATGGCAAGCCCCAGGCCATTGCCTCCCGTTGCCTGCCCATCTCCGCTTATTCGATAAAACGGCTGAAATATCGCCTGAAGTGAATCTTCCGGAACCCCGGGACCATGATCCCGGACCGAGAGCAATGCGCACGGCTCAGGAGCGGTCCGATCGACCTGCAAAACAATCTGGACATCGCTTCCCGGCCGTGTGAAGCGGACCGCGTTGCGAACGATGTTTTCACAAGCGCTTCGAAGAGCATGAGGATCGGCGTCTCGGAGAACGGCCGGACCCGTCGTCTGAAGACTTACGGATTTGCCCAGGGCTTGCGCTTCGAAATTCGCATCCGCCGCCACTTCCTCGACGAGTTGGGCGAAATTCACATCTTCTCTCTCCCCAGACGAAAACCCGGCTTCCAGTCGTGAGAGCGTCAAAAGCTGCCCCATTAATAGATCGATTCTCTCAATATCGCGGTCCAGACGTTGAAATAGGTCGTCCGAATCCGCGGAGCCACCATTTCTTAGAAGGCCCAGAGACAGATTAATGCGAGCCAGAGGAGAGCGTAGTTCATGAGATACCGAATTCAGCAGCTTCTTTTGCGCTTGAATCAGTGAGTCAAGCCGGCCGACCATCGAATCGAAGTCTTTTGCGAGAGCCGCCAACTCGTCAAAGCGCCGGGAAACGGAAGACGGCACTCGCGCTTTGAGATCTCCTTGCGCGACTCTTCTAGCCGTCGACTGAATACTGTGAATCGGGGAGGCAATATGATATGCAAGCCCAAGGCAAAGTAAGGTGACCAAGATGATCAGGGAAATGCTGAAAGGGAGGCCCTCGCCCCACACCATTTCTCCTATCCGACGCAAATCGGACTTCAGGAAGAGCATCAATATATAGGGGTGCCCTGAAGACGAGACAAACTTGTAGGCTGCGATATGGGCACGAAACACGACGAGTTCGCCGTCTTTTGCAGCGTGCGCAACTCGAAGACCGTCGTCCGATAGCGGCCGCGACAGCACGTCTTTATAGAACCCGTCGAGCAAGAAGAGTTGCCATTCGTTGCGGTGACCATTGCTGCTTTGCGAAAAACGAGCAAACGCCTCAGGGCCGCCCGATTCATACGCCTTGACGGCTTCTTCCGCCAGGATAGGCGCAACCGTCGCATACATGTTTGGAGCTGAGACCTGCCTCATGCCCGTCAGGCGACCGCCGAGAAGAACGATCGCGATCACGCCCCAGGCGGTCAGCCAATACCAAAAAAAGATCTTCAGAAAGAGCCGGTGCATCGGCACTCTGGCTCCCATCTTGAGGAGTCTTGCTTGAAGATTGAGAGGCAAACGCTTTTCCTTCCGGCTCAACGGTTCTCATTTCGATGTATACAACACAACCTGCCTTCCGAACAGCCCTCCAGCCAAGGCCTAACAAATCCTCACAAACGCTCTACGCTTCCTGACCGCACCGTCCTCGAGCTCCCCATATCCTGCATGCAGGAACACTTTTCCTGCTTGGAGCCTTATGATTTACCGGCGTATCAGTCTCGGGCGTTCATCCGCCATCATCTTGTTAGTGTCTGCGACTACTATTCTTTGTCTAAATCCTCGCTCCACCGCCGCACAGACTTCGGAAGCCAAGCCGGCGCCTACCGATCAGAAGGACGCTCCCGCTTCTCCCAAACCCCAAGGAGATAAACTCCAAGCTACTCGGCGAGACTTGAATGTCGACTCTTTGCCCGATGCACCACTACCCGCAGGGCAGGCGCAAGAGGAAGCTCAGCCCCCCGCGACGCCCTTGGCTCAGCAACCCAACCAGTTGCTGGCTCTGCCACCGGCACTAACCAGAACCCCTGTGACGGGGGGAGACAAGCTCCAGATCTACATCCATAAAACCTTCGGCCCACCCGCCGTGGTATTACCCGCGTTGGGGACAGGCTTCCAAATGCTCAATCCGCCAAGCCACTATCCAAGAGAATGGAAGGACGGCAGTGATGCATTTGGCAGAATCTACGGGTACAAAGTTGCCGACCGCACTTCCAGGGAGACTGCACAATTCCTTACGGGGTTCCTTCTGCACGAAGATCCTCGCTACCAACGCTCCACCAGCACCAATCCGTTGCGCCGAACCTTCCACGCGCTTGCCTTCACCGTTTTCGACAAGACAGACTCGGGCAGAACTACTTTCGCGGCAAGTAACTTCGCTTCGGCTGCAGCCGGTGGTTTCGTGGGCATGGGAATCCTTCCGGATGGCTATAACGATGTAACGCATGCGGAACAACGTATGGCCAGTGAGTTTCTGCAAATCGCCATCGGAAACGTAGCGACTGAATTTGAGCCCCAATGGGGACCGTGGGCCAAAAAATTGCGACTTCCGAAGATCCTTCCTGCTTGGTGGGTTCCGCAACATTCACACCAGCCTTAGCGTCGCCTGAACTAGTCGTGGGACGCTCGGTTGATCTTTTTTGCGCGTCCTGAATGTCATGTCGAGGACGGATTAAAGGTGGCCGGTCCGGTCTATGTTGCATCGAATTGTTGACAGGAACGCGGCATAATACGGTTGGGAAAAGCGATTTTTTCGTTCGGTTTTGGTTGGGCAGGCCTCCCCGGTTGAGAAGGGATTCGTCGGAGCCTTCATGAACGATAAAAGCACAGCCAGTGCAAACGAAAAGGAAATTGCGGGCAGGAAGACGCAGCAGCTCAAGCCGCATCTGCTAGTGGTGGATGACGATCTCGAACTGTGCGAGGTCCTGAAGCGTTACCTGGAGGGGGAGGATTTCCGCGTTTCTTTTGCGCACACCGGTGAAGCCGGCACAAAAGCGGGAATTGAAGGGAGTTTCGAACTAATCGTGCTGGACGTCATGTTGCCAGACAAGAAGGGATTTAACGTTCTCAAAGACATTCGACAGCGCGCGCGGACTCCGGTTCTGATGCTGACCGCCCGGGGCGATGAGTTTGACCGCATCCTCGGGTTGGAGCTCGGTGCAGACGACTACCTGCCAAAGCCGTTCAGTCCGCGTGAACTGATCGCGCGCATCTCCGCCATTCTGCGCAGATCGGGCTGGCAATCCGACAATAAAGACGGGCTTAGGCCCCCCAAAATCAAGTTTGGAGACCTCGAACTCGATTTGGGCGCTCGCACCGTCACGAAGGCCGGTGGGCCTTTGAATTTAACATCGGCAGAATTTGAGCTGTTGCACATCTTTTTTGAATTTCCAGGTCAGGTGCTGACACGGGACAAGCTGGTCGAGCGGGTCCTGGATCGAAAGTTTTCGCCCTTTGATCGAAGCATCGATTTTCACATTACCAATCTTAGACGAAAACTTGGGCCACATCCCGACGGTGGCGACAGGATTCGTAGTATTCGTGCCATCGGATATCTGTACGCATGGCCTGGGAAAAAGTAAGTCCGATTTGCCGCCTCTCAAGCATAAGGTCTGAATTCACTTTGTACCGAAGTAGGCGTTCTGCTGACGGGCCGATCCTCTTTCTGCTTCCAGCGCTTGAAATAGCCAAGCGACAAACTACTACAACTCGGCTGGATTTGTGGAGAATAGCTACCGAAGGGGAGTTGCAGGGCCCGCCCACCAAACCGATTCACTGCAGGCCGGCTCACCTACAAACGCTAACAGGAGAAACACTCTTCCTAGCCGCACTTCACGTCACAGTTCGCCAGAATCAGAAAGAGGAGAGAACTCTTGATGAAATTCTGGATTCAAAGGATCTGTGCGACAGTTCTGTTCTTCTTGCAAATGCTGGGATATTAGGAATTCAGCGCAGCGAACTTCGAACCGGAGGCACTGGAAAACGCCTGCCTGAAATCGCCGCGGCAACTTGATGACTCTTAAGCAGCGAGAGCGTGGTTTCCCTATGGGAGGCGGCTTCTTCACGTCGTCCTCCGTCGCTCGAGCCGGGGTCCTAGGCTCTCCGCCAACTTGTGTCGAGCACGATGCATCCGCGCTTTCATTGCTGTCACCGTGATGCCCAAGCGTCTCGCGGCTTCTTCCAGTGAGTGCTCCTCAATACCGCACAATACAAATGCCGTGGATAGTGGGGAAGGTAGCTGTCCCAAATTCGTATGAATCATTTCCCGCAATTCGGTGTGAGCGAAGAGCTGCTCAGGATTTGGGTCGCTGTCTTGAACGCAATCTGACATCGGAACTTCATCTTCTGAGGGTGCGGCGTCGAGCGAGGTCAACCGCAGTCGTTTTGCACTGCGTCGCCGCATGAGCGCCGCGTTGACCACGACGCGCGTCAGCCACGTTGAAAACTTGCAGCGTCCCTCAAAACGCGTCACATTGCGGTAGGCCGAGAGAAGCGCATCCTGCAAAGCATCTTCCGCGTCTTCGGTGTTTCCCAAGATACGTCGGGCAGTCCCGAGTAACTGCCGTTGGTATCGGCGGAACAGTGTCTCGATTGCCTGGTGGTTTCCGCCCTGGCTCGCCCGAACAAGCGCGTCTTCCCATTGTGTTTCGGCCGCAATGGATCGGCTTCCCATTTCCCACCTCCAAAGGCTTTCGGGACAAGACGGGCTGTGCCATGCGAACAGCGGATGCGACTTGTCCTTTCGATCGCCGCGTTACATTGTTGTCATCGCTAGAGTGTGGTGCCGTAGAGAAATGATATTTCTGCGTGAGGAATTGTTTGCCGAATGGTTTCCGGGTGGAGCGAGTGTTCGCCAGAATTATCAGGAAGGCCCACCGCCAAGACTTACGTTTTGAGAATCGGAAGAGGATGTCAACACGCGAATTGTCTCAAACTCTGGCAACCTTCTCCGGTGATGGATGACGAGGTCCATGCGTGGCCAAGGCTCGCCGCTCGACCCTCCTGTCATCAATCGGGATTGCCAATTGTTTTCTCCAACCCGTTGGAAACGTCACAATTCTTCACGAGTATGCGCATGTTTTCTTCAAGTCGGATTTCGGTTACAGTCACACCTATTCCCTCAATTGAAATTCGGCAGAATAAGGATACATGCTGTAGAATCGGACTTAAGGCGACATTCGTCCAAAGAACATGACCGATCGTCCGTCAATCAAACACGCCACGGACCCGTTGTCTGAAGTCTTCGGATCATTGGGAATTCAGGAAGCGATTTATAAGCGTCTGGAGGCGACGGCCCCTTGGGGTGTTCGCTACTCCGGGGATATGGATCCCCGGATACGCTTCATGTTGGTAGTTCGTGGATCAGCACTTTTGAGGTTCAAGAATCAGCGCCGGACCATCTCCCTCTCCGGCGGTGATCTTTTTATTTTCATTCTCAACGATGAGCCGTTCACATTGGTGGATCATCCGCGTTCCGCCGTTGTCGATTCCAGCAAATTAAGGAAATTGGAAGTGGATGGCGTGATTCATTACGGAGGAGGCGGCCCGCTCACGACTTTGGTGAGCGGATCGTTTGGCATAAGTACCTTTGGGGCGCCGCTGATTTCTCCCATACTGCCTCGTTTTTTGCACCTGCGGCTTGAACAAAATCGAAGCCACGCCTTCCAATCCGTGCTGGATCTTTTGGCGGCAGAAACAGCTCAGCCCGGTATCGCTTCATCGTGCTTGATCAGTCGTCTCTATGAATCACTGTTTATTTATGCAATTCGGGCTTACGCAAGCAGCTCTGCGGCTCCGCCAAAGGGGTGGTTGGCTGCCATGTCAGACAAGCATCTCAGCAAAGCCATTCAGGCAATGCATTCGGCCATTGATAGAGGCTGGTCTGTTGAGTCACTAGCTCACCAAGCAAGCATGTCCAGGTCTGCCTTTGCCTTGAAATTTAAAACCGTTTTGGGCCAGACGCCTCTCGAATACCTCACGCAGTGGCGCATGTACAACGCAGGGGCCAAGATTCGCTCGAACAATATGTCGTTCTCCGAGGTGGCCTCAGCCGTCGGATACGGATCGGAAAGTTCCTTCAGCCGAGTATTTAAGCGAGAAATGGGCGAAGCTCCCAGGGAATATCGACGCAAGTGCGTCCCTCTGCAATCGTCCTTTGGAGGATGATAGGACGCTCCTGCTCCCCCAAGCAGGTGATTTGGTTGCGCAATTGCAATCGATAACTAAATTCTCCGAGAGCATTCGGCGGAGAACCGAAGGGTACCCAATGCTGTTTTTTCCGGGACTCGGAGAACTGGCCTAGCGGAACCATGGGTGAGGCTACGCGTTTTTCGACGTATACGAACAGAATGAGAGCGCCGAACCCAACGATCAAACTTCCAAGGACGAGGGAGTTCCTCCAACCCAGTGTTGCGGACTCGACAAATCCAAACACCATTCCCGCCAGGCCAACCGTCGCGACCCAAGCTCCGAGCCAATCGGCGTTTTGCGGACTGGAACTGCGGGACTCCGGAACGTGCCACAACGAAATTGCGATCACCGCTGCGCCCAGGGGAATGTTGATGAAGAAAACCCAGTGCCAGGAAGCATGCTCGATCAACCATCCGCCCAGCACAGGTCCCAAAGCGGTCGTGATGGCCGTGAATCCCGACCAGGTTCCGATCGCTTGGCCACGAGACTTCTCATCGAAGGATGCACTGATAATTGCGAGACTGCTGGGGACCAGAAATGCGGCACCAATACCCTGGACACAACGTGCGACGATTAACTGCGAAATGTTCGAGGAAAGACCGCAGCCAACCGAGGCCGCGGCGAATACTCCCGTCCCCAGTAAGAAAATAGAACGGCGACCAACGGAATCGCCCATTGCGCCGCCGATCAGGAGTAGGGCGGAGAGAAACAAGCCATAGGACTCGACGACCCACTGTACGTCTACAACTGTTGCGTGAAAACTGGATTGAAGCGCGGGCAAGGCAACATTGACGACCGTACCATCGATGAATGCCATGCTTGAACCGAGAATGGTGGCTGCAAGCACCCAAGCCCGTGATTGAGTTCTGCATAGAGTGTCAGAACTTCCAGACCGGACTACAGCTTCATCGCAAGGCTGCTTCACGCACGATCTCGACTCCTATAGTCTCTGTCAGATCCTCAGCTCAAAAGAGTATGCTTCCAAGGTGATCCAAACTCCAGGCAGCGGTTTTCCAAACCGCACCCCGATCGCTTTCTCAGGTGCTCTAGTGTGTTCTGACGCGCTGTGAGGTGTTGTGAGATTACCTGATTTGCAGCGGTTTGCTAATTCACCCTGACCTGTTCGCACAGACCGATTTTCGTTTGTTTTGTTTGCGTTACGACCTCCTCAGTTGCATTCGAATATCCCCGTTTGCAGTCTAAAGTTCAGCAAGTGTTCAGCAGAATTCCCTCCGCTCCCTAGAAAGATTCGCCCAAACGGTTGGTAGAACCGGCGAGGAGAGCCTACGATTCTGGCCCCGCGGTTCGCGAACTTCGACGATAACGAGGGACACGTCGTCTGCGAGGGGACCGTGCCTCCACGCAGCCACGCCGTCGAGGATTGCCTTCTGCATATCCGCGAGTGGTAGCGTTGCCGATTGCAGGACTAAATCTTCCAGACCTTCGACGCCAAGCATATCGTCGAGGCAGTTGAAAACCTCAACGAGTCCATCGGTGTACAAAATGAGGCGATCACCCGGCGATAGTTCAACTTCAATGGATGGCTCGGACGGTGTAGTTTCGGGGAGACAACCGAGGATACCGTTTCGCGACTCAAGCCGGCGGAGGTTGCCCTTTGAGACGAGTATTGCCGGCGGCTGGCAGGCGGCAGAAAAGCTTAGTCGGCGTCCATCGTGGCTGAAACGGGCTGCGGCCATCGTGAAGAAAAATCCGTCGACCGGGATCCGAGTATGTACGAAATGATGAAGCTCCCGCAGCAAGGTTCCCGGCTCGGTTTTGCGTCCCAGTGCATGTAGAGTTTCAGAATAGATGCGGTTAGCCATTAACGCCGAACCGACTCCATGTCCGGAAACGTCGGACAGGACAATGCTGAGGAAATCATCACCTTGCGGGTGGACTACGCCAAAGTCGCCGCCAATGGTGCGGGCTGGGCTGTAGTACGCCTCCACGGCGAGGTTTTTCCAAATTAGACTATGCGGCGCAAGGGACTGCTGCACATGCGCGGCGAGGGCGAGTTCGGCATCCATTTCATCCTGCCGTTTTTGAAGGAGTGAATTCGATTCGCGCAGCTGCTCCTCGATTCCTTTTTGTGCGCTGATGTCTGTCACGATAAGCAACACGTACTCCTGCTTGTCAGGACCCTGAATAACCCGGCCGCTAAAGATCGCTGGGATTTTGGTGCCGTCTTTCCGGGGCAAGTAGAACTCACTGCGGTGGCGGCCGTAACGGTGACCCGATTCGTGTTGCCGTTTGATAGAGGGAAGGTCTTCGCTCGGGAAAATCGACTCGGGCGTGCGGCCCTGAATCTCGCCACGCTCGAAATGTCCCATGCGTGTAAGCGCTTCGTTTGCAAAGATCACTCGAAGCTGATCATCGACGACGACTACACCTTCATTTAGTTCTTCGAGGATCGTCTCCATCTCGCGAAGCCAATCTGGAGTTTCTGTGGTGGTATTAGGCATAGTTTTGCTCACTAGCATGGCGATTCCCCTTCAGGTCTACCGGATCGTTTGCATAGCCCAGTCTTCGAGAGTGGCGTGGATCGCGGTCCATCAGCCGTGTGATCGTCGCGAACAGAAGACAAACCGATACTCCACACATAAGCACTCCCGCCATGCTCTCAAGAGGCCCTAAGAGTCTCCACCTACTGGGAAGGGTCACGTCGCCGTAACCGACGGTGGCATAGCTGCTTGAGGAGAAGTAAAAAGAGAGTTCCCACGAAGGAAAGCATTGCAACCGGTAGAAACTCGCCCACAGAAGGATCACGAGCCCATGGAGAATAATGATTGCGATCGTCGATTTCACTACCAGGACAGCCGAGCGAACCGGCCCAAATCCTTGGCCGCCCTTGGCCGTAACGCCCCGTAGCCACTCAACGAGAGCAGCAACCCCAGCACACTGCAAACAGAGTGTGAGGACTAACAGAAGAGCGGCGGCAGAGGCTTGAGGTATGAGTGTCATTTTCATTGCTTTCAGGTTGTTTGCGGAACGGCTTTAACCGCTTCAAGAACTTCGTCATGCATGGCCGAGTCCTTCGCTTCCCATCGAATGATCTTCAGATCGAGCACGAATATGCTGTAAAGGACCGGCACCAAGAGAAGAGTTATAAAGGTAGCGACGCCAAGTCCCCCGATCTGCGCGTAGCAAAGAGGCTGCCACAGCGGACCGCCTTCGAGAGCAAGCGGGAAAAGAGCCAGGATCGTTGCTCCCACTGTGATCATTACAGGGCGAATTCGCTGGATGCCCGCATCGGCCAGCGCTTGGACCAGTGGCTCGCCTTTTGCGTGCATTTCCTCGATGAAGTCGAACAGCACGATGACGTGGCTGACAATCACGCCTATCAGGCTGGCGATGCCGAGAAAAGCCATGAACCCGAACGGCGTATGCATGATCGCGAGGGCGATCAGAGAGCCGATCACGCCATAAGGAGCAGCAGCGAATACCAAAAGAGGTTTGACGGCGTTATTGAATTGAACCAGCAAGGCCAAGTAAATCCCAATCAAAGAAATCAGCAGAACGATTTTGAGATTTGCGAAGCCGTCTAATTGCTTGGCCCTTTCACCACCAATCCGCAGCTGATATCCAGGAGGAAGATTTTTCTGGAATTCCTGCAATTTCGGAATAATCGGATCGATTACTTCCGATGCGAGAACTCCAGGCTGTGGATAACACAAGATGGAAATAGTGCGAAAGTGTTCTCGCCGCGCGATACGACCGGTTTGCAGGAAGTGCTCCAAATTGGCGACCGACAGCAGAGGCACGCGGTTATTCGTCTGTGAGCTGTACACATAAAGGTTCTTGATGTCGGCAAGCTGACCGCGCTCCTGCATACGAAGGCGCGCCACAACAGGAATGTTCTTGTTCCCTTCCTTGAACACGCCTACTTGGGTTCCGCTCATCGCTGCCGCTGACGCGCTTGCGACATCGGCGTTGGAGATGCCCACCACGTTCGCGCGGTCAGGGTCGATTTGAACCTGCAGCTGAAGATTGTCCGGGAACCAGTCATCCCGAAGAACGGAAATGCCCGGGGCCTGGGCCACAATCTCCTGTGCTTGGCGAGCGATCGTTCGCAACGTGCGAATATCGTCAGCTTCGTTTTTCGCGTCCACGTCCGCCTGGCCGGAGATCATCAGCTCTACGGGATTCTCGACCGGGTTTGTTTGCAGCTGCCGCACAGTGATCCATGCGCCTGGGATCTGCTTCGCAAGGGCGTCCTGTATCGGGCGTTTCAGCTTCGGAGTGGCTTCCTTGTCCGTTACTTCGACAATGATTTGCGCGTAGTTCGTTTGCGGCATTTCCGGTGAGACGGAAAACCAGAAACGCGGTCCGCCGCCGCCCGTAAAGGTTGTCAGCGACTTGAGAAGATGGTCACGCTCGTCCTTCGATCCAAGCTCGGGCGAAGTTTCGATCACTTTCCGAACCACTTCTTCGGCCTGGACTGCGGCATCGCTGGTTGCACTCAAAGGCGCGTCATTTGGCAGCCAAACGTCCAGATAAAACCAATACTGAACATCCTCAGGGAAGAATTGAGTCTTCAAGCGAGAACCGAAGAGTCCTCCACCGACGAGAAAAACAAGAGATCCGGCAAGAACAGCCCAACGATGTTTTATGGCTCTTTGGACAAGCCGGTTATAAAAACCATAGAAGCCTCGTGCGCGTCTTTCTTCGATTGTAGGTTCTGGCTTTGCCGGGGCACGTTGAATGTAGTAGCCCAAGAATGGGACGAACGTCATTGCAACGAATAGCGCAGACAGCAGCGAGGCCGTCATGACGATCGGCAGACTCTTCAAGAACTCGCCGGTATTTCCGGTCAGCATCAGGAACGGCAGGTACGCAATGATGTTCGTAATCGTCGCGTAGAAAATCGCAGTCGCAAGCTTGGTTGGACCGAGCCAGGAAGCAATCTTGCGGGGCGAGCCTTCCGCCAGCTCGCGCTTGATGCCGTCTCCCGCCACCACCGGCACGTCTACGAGAAGCCCCAAAGCGATGATGAGTGTTGCAATCGAAACCTGCTGAAGATCAATTCCCAGCACGTAAACGATTCCGAATGTCATCGCCAGCGTGATTGGAATGGCTAGTGCCATGATCAGCGCGAGGCGCCACTCCCAGAAGCCGAGCAGCGCAATAATTACGACGAGGCCTATGGCTTCCAGGAGTGCCCGGATAAAAAGATGAATGTTTTCCTTAACCTGAAGGGGTTGATCCGACGTGTGCGCCAAAATGAGGTCTGCAGGTAGAATTTGATGAAGCTGTGAAAGCTTTGCGTTCACCGACTCACCGAAGCTCGCGATTTGCTTTTTGTCGCGCATGTAGACTGCCAACGTAACGGCGCGGCTGCGCTGCCAACGCCCACTCTTGTCCTTCCAGGTGTAGTAGTTCAGATATTGTGCGGGGGCTTGATAGCCGCGGCTGATCTGGACGAGATCCCGCAAGTACACCGGGGCACCTTCTGAGGTAGTCGAAACCGCGAGATCACCAATGCTCTTCGCCGTATCGAATTTTCCCGAAGGGATAAGCGCGACTTTGCGGTCGGCCGTTTCTATATTTCCGCCTGGCGCAATAATGTTCCGGGCGGATAGTACTTTGGATAGATCGGAGGGGCGCAATCCATAAGCTGCAAGCCGATCCTGCGAATAGTCTAAATAGACGGCTTGCGGCAAAACGCCCCGGGTCTCGACTTTCGAGACCTCGGTAGCGCCCTGAAGCGTACGGCCGATCAAGTCGGAAAAGTTATCGAGGTCGGCGTAACTGTATTTGTCGCCGGCAACGCTGGCCAGCTTCTCTCTTGTTTCGCTGGGATCGCGGATGATCGCGAGCTCCCACGCATCCGGATGCAGCTCGGAGCGTTTCAGGCGGTCCGACAAAAAACGTTGGATGAAGGCCCGAATCGCACTGTCATCGGCTTCGGAAATTCCATCTAAACCGATAAAACCACTACCCTGAACGATTTCCGAATCTCGAATAACCCCAGCACTCTGGGCTTCCTGTTGAAATAAATATCCAGCGTCCAGAACTTCCCGCGCCGAAATGGATTGTGGAAACGAATCCACGATCGTGACGTGCTGGCCCGTTCTATTCTGCTGTTTTGAACTACGGGCTTTGCGAATCGCAGCTTCAACGGAATTGGCGCGGGCTGCTATTTCAATGGCGTCCGCTTTCGGGCTCGCAACCGTTAACATCAACGCGGCGGTGTCGCCGAAATCACTTTGGAAAACGATAGGGCCGGCGCCTTGCGGTAATTGAGCATTAAGCGCATTCAGTTTGAGATTGATGTCGCTGAATTGGCGCTTCGTGTCCTTCACACTCTCATCCAGCTGTAAGTACACAAACGAATAGCCGGGGAGAGAGATGGATTTGACGCCATAGTCTGCGTCCGTTCCGGGATGAATCGTTTTGTTCTCCGCGGCAACGTCTTCAATGCGCCGGGTAACGAACTGCTCGACCTGCTCTGCCGTCGCTCCGGGCCAAGGACAAGCGGCCACGGCGACGCGCACGGGAATTTCCGGGTCTTTTCGCTGCGGCATGGATGTGTAACCGAACCAGCCCCAAACGAGCACCGCAACGAGCATCATCCAGGAAATGTGTGGATGCTCAACAAAGAACCGAGTGATATTGCGACGATTGCTGATGTCTTGATTTTTTTCGTGTGCCATTTGCCTATCCCCCTATCGGAGAACTTGAACTAAATCGCCATCCTTCAAATCGGCGACTCCAACTACGACGATCTTTTCCCCTGGTTTCACACCTTCCACTGCTACGTCACTGTCGTGGGTCTCACCTAACATCACCGGTCGCAAATGTACGGTCCATTTACCGTTCGCTTCGCTTGCGACGAAAACGCCATAGCGCCCGGATGCGGACGGGTCAACCACAACAGCTGCCAAAGGCACGGAAGGTCCCGGAGCCTTTTCAACGCCAGAGAGAGTGAGCGAAGCAATCATTCCCGGCTTCAAATAACTCTTGGGATTGGGGACGGTCACTTCGACTGCGAAAACACGATTTTTCTCGTCCGCACCCGCGGCAACACTTGTCACCTTGCCTTTGTACTGTTTGGGGTCCTCTTGCAAGTGAATGTTGAATTCCTGGCCCAAGCGGAGTTGCTTAACGGCATACTCTGGAACACCGAAACTCACTTTGACAGAGCTGGTGTCAGCGATCGTGAACGCGACGGTTCCGGGCGACGCCAGATTTCCAAGTTCGATATTGCGAGCCAGGATGAATCCGGAAAAGGGCGCGCCCAAATCCGCGTCGGCCAAAGCCAGTTGCGACTGTCGCAAGGTGGCCTTTGCCTGGTCCACAGCACCTCGGCTTGAGTCGAATCGCGCTTGAGTTTGGTCGAATTCCGGCTTCGTCAGGCTGTGCGTAGAGTAAAGCGCCTTGGCGCGTTCGTAATCCTGAGAAGCTTGGAGATGTTGCGCATCGGCCTGCGTGACTGCCGCAGCGGCCTGGTCAAGCTGGTTTTTTAGATCCTGGTGGCGAATCTGTGCAAGCAACGCACCGCGAGCTACATAGTCGCCTGCTCCAATCTCACGGCGTCTTCCATCTGCGCCCATGACCTGTTTGATCTCGGTTACGTATCCCGAGGACTTGAAGGACAACGCCGCCTGCGCCAGCGGTAACACCGAAGCCGAGTAGCGTAGGCTTTCTGAAGAAGAGTTGAGCGCAACAACCACTACGCGGACAGGCGTTGGAGATTTCGCCGCTACCTGCGTCGGTTGCTGACATCCGCTTGCCCCTGCGATTAGCACCAATAGTGCAGCTGCTGCTTTCCGTAGCCCTATGCTTGATTTGTTTTTCATGCGTTTACTCCGCTCCTATCGCTTTTTCAAAGTTGGCCCGTGCCGTCCAAAATCCCGCGAGTGCTTGCTGGTACTGTGCCTCTGCCTGCGATACCGCGGCTTGTTGCTGCGACAGATCGGACAGAAGTGCTGCTTTTTGGTTGAAGCGGTTTGTCACTTCGCCCAGCCTCGTCTGTTCTGCCTCACGCTCATCCGTCAACGCGTCCAGCAGGGTGCGTGCTTCCCCCAGCTTGCGAAACTTTTCTTCAACGTCCAGCAGAACGCGCTGTTCGAGGTCGCGTTCCGTTGTTGCTTTCTGCTCTGTCGTACCCTTCAGTTCTGCGATCCGATGCTTTTTGTATCCCCAATCAAACGGCTGCCATTGCAACTGGAATCCGACAGTGCCGGCGCTCTGCGGGAGGAAATTGACGTTTTGGAATCCAAGATAGCTGACCTGAAAACTCACATCGGGAATGTATTTCGCGTGCTCGCGACGCACATCCAGTTCGGCAATCTTGGTCTGTATCCGGGCGCCACGCAGTTCGGGCCGCTGTTCGAGTGCCTGCTTTCGAGCAGTATCAAGATCCCATTCAACAAGCTCGCCAAACGGGAGCATTTCCACCGAGAAAGGGGTGCGTAGCTCGCGTCCCAGAAGACGATTCAGGTTCTGCTTCTGTAACTCAAAGGAGTCTTCGGCAAGGAGCAACTGGTAGCGCTGCTGTTTTAGCTTGGCCTTTACCGTGAGCGATTCGGAGAGCAGCACCGTTTCCTGCCCGAGCCGTTGTTCCGTTAACGTGGACAGATCGTTCAACGACCGAACTGCGGCTCTTGCACTGGCTACCTGTGCCTGTAGTTCCGCTACTTGGTAGTAGGCTTCCTTCACCTGTCGCACAGTGTCTTGAGTCTGCTCGCGCGCGCCTTCCTTCGCGAGGTCGATTCCGAGTCGGGCCTGCTTGACTGCAAGATTGACTTTGAAAAGTTGTGTGAGCGGTTGTGCCGCGGAGGCATTCACGAACGCGCCGAACCGCACGGGTGAGTGAATGTTGGAATCGGTCCCCGGGATAGGACCGGTTGCTGGGTAAGTGCCGAAGCTGCCAGCGGGAACTCTAAAATTCAGCGGCTGCAGCGGCGCTCCTGCAAGAACGTTCGCATCCAGCTTCGGGAGGTAGTTTGTCTTAACCTGCGCGACTGTCTCTTGCGCCTTGACGATTTCAATCTTGCTGATGTGGATGTCTCGGTTAGTGCCGCTTGCAATCCGGACCGCCTCGTCCAAGGTCAACACCGGCCCGGTAGTGGTAGCGGGTTCCGGCGTCTGTGCCCAACCAACCGAAAGGAGGGTGAGCTGGAGGCACAGAATCAGAGCGACGCGGGATAAAGATACTTTTAGGGTCCGACGTTCTGTCGTGCCCTGTGTGTGTTTTTTGATCAGTGGATTCATTTTGCGTTCCCGGCTGTGAGTAATGCAGCGACCATGCCAACCTGCACAGCTCGCAAGTTGTTGGATCTATTAGGGGCCGACGCATCCCAGGCAACCTCAGCCTGCCCGGATGCGGGCAATGCTGCCGCGTGACCGATGGCCGCAGGCACAATCGCGAGACCTCGTCGGATTCTGTTCAGAACCCGCACACAACACTCGCAAGGCTGATCTGCTGCGGAAAGTGGAACTGTTGACTGGCTAGATTTCCGTTGCCTGCCGCCTCGAAAAAAGCAGTTAGCAGCTTGGCCTTCTTGCTTTTTGGCAAAGGACATACCGTGCCCGCATCGGGGCTTTGCCCGCATTGGGGCGCCTTTTATTCAAATGCATTCTGCAATCTCTATTGATTCGAACAACTTACCTCGGCCGCCTTCTGGCACGAGACCTGCAATTTCAGTGAGCGGAAGTTCGTAGGGGAACGCTCGTTGAAACGGCCATGGCCGGTGATTTTTCCGGCTACTCACATACCAAGGAGGCGGGATGCTGCGCGTGGAAATATGCCATTCGGCCGAGACTTTGATCCTAAAGCTGGAAGGCCGATTCACCGGCAGTGATGCTGAGCACACTCGCACGCTGACCACGCGCTTGGCTGCGCGCGGAAAGCTGCTCGTCGACCTGACGGAGGTCGTATTCGTCGACGCGACGGGGGAAGAAGTGCTGTCTCTCCTTGGCCGATTCGGAGCCGAGTTCGTCGCCCCCAATTCTTACGTGCTCGACGTGTGCGAGCGCCTGAATTTGCGTGTAGCTCCAAATGGAAGCTCGCATCTGAGCCCGTTGGAGGATCCCCGCACTAATGGCGGTGGCGATCAGACTCGTTCTAACAGGCCCAAGCCGCGAAAGAAATAACCGGCCAGATCCGGCCGACCGACGCGAACCCGAAATCCTTATGTGTTGGAATATTCAGCGCGACCAATGTTTAACTTGCGCATTTTGTTTTGGAGCGTCGTTCGTTTCAGCCCGAGGCGTTCTGACGCCCCGCCTTTTCCCGATATCCTTCCGGACGCGGCCTTCAACGCGTCGACGATTACCTGCCGCTCCGCTTGCTCGAATGTCGATGGTGATGGCGCTGATCCAGTGCCGCGGCTGGCCGTCCTCTTTAGCTGGTCGTGAGGAACTTTCAACTCCTCCCCCTGCGTGAAAATCACGCAGCGCTCGATAAAGTTCTCAAGCTCCCGAATGTTTCCAGGCCAGTCGTGATTCACCAACGCCTCCATTGCGTCCTTCGGGACGGACTTAATGCGCCTTTGCATTTGGCGGGACAACCGCAAAACGAAATAGTGAACTAGGAGAGGAATGTCCTCGCGTCTCTCGCGAAGCGGTGGGATCTCAATCGGGCAGACATTCAATCTGTAAAAGAGGTCTTCGCGAAATTGGTTGTTGCGTATCATGCTTTGCAGATCGCGGTGGGTTGCAGCGATCAAGCGAACGTCTACTCGGATAGTTTTCGCGCTCCCCAAACGTTCAAATTCCTGTTCCTGCAGAGCGCGCAAGAGCTTTGGTTGCAGCTCCAAACTGATATCTCCGATTTCATCCAGGAAAAGTGACCCGCGATCAGCCAGCTCGAACCGGCCTCGTTTCTGCATGAGTGCGCCAGTGAATGCGCCCTTTTCGTGCCCAAACAATTCGCTTTCGACCAGCCCGGAAGGAATAGCGGCGCAATTCAGTCGAACGAACGTGCGCTCGCGACGCGGACTGCGGTTGTGAATGGCCCGCGCAAGTAGTTCCTTGCCGGTCCCGGTCTCGCCATGCAATAGCACGGTCGAGCTTGTTGGCGCGACGATCGCAATTTGATCTAGCACTCTGCGCAGCGTGGCACTCTTGCCGACGATGTCCTCGAAGTTGTGCTCCGCGCGAATCTCCGATTCAAGGTAAAGGCGTTCCTCTTCCAGACGAGCTGCCGATGCATTCAGACGCCCGTACGCAAGCGCATTGTCCAGCGCGAGGGAGATCTGAATACTAATCTGCGTCAGCAAATCCAGGTCTTCTTGCCCGAAAGCGTCTGGCTTCCGGCTGCCAATCGCCAACAGACCCAGCGGTCCGCTCCCGGTCGCAAGCGGCGCAACGGCGACCGAGGTTATGGATTCGGCTCGCAAGTTGTCGCGAATACTCGTTGGAAGTCTCTCAATATCGTCGACTGACAATATGTCGGACCTGCGGGCGCGAAGTTTTTCGCACTCCGTTTCAGTCAGATTCGTTGAGCCCATCTCCGCCAGCAACCCTTTGCCGTCAGGAAAATCCAGCACCACACTTTGAAGGCGATGTGAGTCCTTTTCGAGAAGCCAGAATCCCGTCAGATGATTGCCGAAATATGAACGAATCGAGGCTGAAGCCGAGCGAAACAGATCCTCCATATCCAGTTTCGAAACGACGTGATTGTTGATTTCGAGAAGTAGCCGAAGGCGGTCGCGCTCAGTAGCGAGTTCCCGCTGATACAGTTCTGCACAATCCCTAGCCAGCGCGCATTCTAGCGCAATCGCAACGTGCGACGTCAGAGAGCGGAGTAGTTCGACATCTTCGCGTACAAACTCTTGACCCCGCTCCTTGGTCACAGCCAAAAGTCCGTATTTTTGTTGGGCGGTAAACACAGGGAAAATGTAAGTGCTTCTGCCAACAGATTGGGCTGCAAACGGAGCCAACTCGGGGTGTTTCGACATTTCCTGTGATACGTCAGGCAGGAAAATTGGTTCTTGTTGCTCCAGCGCTTGGGCTGCCGCGCTAATCCGTGAGATTTTGGTGCCAATTCTGATGGCGGGAGCGTCCGCTGCCCGATCAAACTCGATAAGATGCAAAGTCTCCTGGCCACGGTCCAGAAGGTATAGATCAGCGCCATGCAGGCGAACGCTGCTGGACAAAACGTCGCGCAGGCTGTGGAGGACGGCTTTTACCGTCGGTTGCTCGACCAGCGCGGCGGACACATCGAGCAAGGCTCGATATCTGCTATAGGCGGGGGCCAAGCCTTCAGTGTCTTCCGGCATGTGCATCAGACTAGCACCACAACAACTGATCTTCCATATTGAGACACGCTCACCTAGTCGGTGTCTGAAAAGCCTCCCTTGGTCAGTTCGTTGTGGCCTTGTCTTTGCCGCCTCAGTTGCCCGAATCGCCGGGCACGTTGCCCGAATGCGGGCAACCTTCTCTTGGCGTGAGAGGGCCGTTGGAAGTTGTGTAAAGCCAAAACCATGAAAGCACGCGGATTGTGCGGTCCGTTTCGTTATTCCGGTTTGGCAAGGCGCGTGCCCTTCGCTAGGAGACTGCCATTCGCATTAGGAGAGAAGACATGCGGAACACGATTCGAACGTCGGTAATGCTGGTGACGATCCTGCTGCTACCGCTGCTGGTTCTTGTTGCGCAGGAGACGAGTGCACTCCTAATCCAAGGCCAACAGGGACAGGCAAGAGTCATTCAGGTGCAAGGCAAAAACTATGTAGATGTCGAAGGACTAGCGCGAATCACAGGAGGATCGCTGCGCTTCGAGGGGAATCAAATCATTTTGACTTTGCCCGGCGGAGCCAATGCAGCACCTCAGGCGGAGCAGTCCGCGCCTGCGGCCGCCTTCTCCAAGCCATTCCTCAGCGCGGGGATCGAGACGATGAGGGAAATCCTTGAATGGCATGCTGCATTGAAAACAGGCGTCGAGCGGGGGTATCCGTTGTCGGATGTATGGTTCGACAACTTCAGGAGGCAAATTCAATCAAGCTTGAAGCAGACGGAAACCGCGGCCATCACCGACGTGGATCAAAGGGCCCTTCCGCTGCTCACCAACGAGTTCAATACGATGGACGCGTTGACGGACAGATACCTGAAAATCGCGGCGAGTAGAGACTATCTAGCGCCCGACGCATTGAATAGCGATCCTCTGGATCAGAAACTATTGACGTGTTGGCAATCGCTGGCGTCAATGGCGTCGTCGAATCAATTTGCGGACGACGGTTCGTGTCAGTAGGTAAGCGGCAAAATTCAGCAGTGATTCACCCTGACCTGTTCGTACTGATCGATTTTCGTTTGTTTTGTTAGCGTTGCAAGCCTCCCAGTTGCACCGGCATACCCTCATTTGCGGTCTGTTGTTCAGCAAGTGTTCAGCAAAACCTCAGCGACTTTTTCTTCGATCCAACGGTGCGACGGAATTCCTGGTTGCCAGCTACGCACTTAATTCGCACCAACTTCAATCAACCGAAGCGCGTTTCCCGGTACTGATCTGGATCGAGCGTCCCTCAGCGGACTACTACGTATGTGAGCAGGACAGCTGCGGTGGCGAGAGCGGCTATGCGCACTCGATGTCTCCGGTCCCAAATCCGATGTATCCGCTGCCAATCAGCAGTACCTTCCGCCACGCGATTATTGAGTGGAACCAAGACAAAGATCGATGCCACCGAAGTAAGAACCCAGATCGCGTCCGCTGTAAGCAGGATTGCGCGCCCAGGCGTGTGCCAATAGAGCCAGGTCTGGATAACGAGAAGCAAGGTAGAGACCGGGTACCAGACCGGCATCACCTTTCCAAGCACGAGAGCAAAACGGCTTAGCATCTTCAATTGCGATTCGGGTTCGAGCCGCCACGCGGCAGGGTTCACGAATGCAGAAACAGAAAACTCGACGCCCACCAGAGTAAGAACGACGAAAAGGGTCGCCATGTTAAACAAGTGCATACTGGCCTCCTATTGACTCTTCGCTAAGGATGCTTTCGAATGGAGCGCTGATGCAAAAAGCAGCACTGACAAAATTGTCAGTTGCAGTAGTCTATGGGCGTCTCAAAGAAAGAGATCTCACCATGCCCCATCGATGTGACGCCAAGCGCTAGCGTCATTTATCATTCGCTATCTGGGTTTTCAAGCGGGGAACAAATTCGGGTCGTTTGCCCCAGATAGCGACTATCCGCTCACTGGTTTGCTCCCGCGAAATGCGCCCAGTGGCAATTCTAGAACATAGCGCGTTTTCCAGTACTAATCCGACGGACGAACCGATTACTTCCGGGTTGCCCGTAATCCACTAATTTAGGCCATAGCGCTCAATCACATCCCACAAGCCGATGTACCGGACTCTAATGCTGCGGAATCTATTTGAAAGGGGAGGGCACCATGACGCAATCCAGTGCTACGCAACGAGGTAGCGAGCCGAACAATCTCGACCACTTGTTACAACGTAACAAAGAATTTGCTGCTCGGCAGTCTGCTGCGGGCACACTTATGCCCTCGCTTCCGAGGGCGCTGCCAAATGTGAAGGCGATCGTCATCGGTTGCGCTGATATGCGTGTAGATCCTGCTGACATACTTGGAATCAAACCGGGCGAGGCCGTCGTGATGCGTAACATCGGCGGTCGAATCACGCCGGGATTGTTGGAGGAATTAGGACTACTCGGGCGAATCGGTGAAGTTGCCGGAGAGATTCCTGGTGGGGGCGGTGAATTTCACATCATCGTACTTCAGCACACCGATTGCGGCATCACTCGCCTTGTCGGCGACCCCGCCAAGCTGGCGCACTATTTTCAAATACAGGAAGGCGAACTCAAGACAAAAGCGGTCACCGATCCTCGGGCGGCAGTCGCCTTCGACGTTGCTGCGCTCCGGGCGATTCCCGCATTGCCGGGCGCTTGGCTTATATCAGGCCTCGTCTACGACGTGGTGACCGGACTTGTCGAGATCGTGGTACCGCCAGCGCCGATTCGTACCGCGCAAAACTCCTGATTCACGCCCTTATATTAACTGGTCTGGCCAACTTTCGAGTGGTCGGCAAGCCGGAAGTTATCCAGAAATGGGGTTATCGTGAGTTTGCGCGGATTGGTAATGGGAAGTCGGCTTGTAGAAGGTGATCTCGGCCCTCGGCATCGACCCCGAACTAATCACTTGTCTGGCAGTAATCATCGGCTCGTCGATGTGCATGTTCAGGGGTGCGCGGTTGTCCGCGACCCGCTTGACTGACCATTATTTGAATACTTCTCGCAAGAACTCCACCGTCGTTTGCCAAGCCCTCGCTTCCGTTTGCGGATGCAATCGAGCCTCGGGTGCTTTGTCCCCGACAGCTCCTTCGCCCGTAAAGCTGTGCTTCGCGTTACCGTAAAAGTTGATCTGCCAGTTCGCCTGCGCGAGTCTCATTTCTTCTCGAAATGCAATCACACTTTCCAATGGCACCACAGGGTCGGCATCACCGTGCAGGACGAGAATCTTGGACACGACAGTTCTCGGTTCCACAGCCATCGGCGTGCTCAGAATGCCGTGCAAGGAGATGACACCTCGCAGGGGAGCGGCGGCACGCGCAAGCTCGAGAACGCCGCAGCCTCCAATACAGTATCCGATGGCCGCGATGCGATTCGCGTTGCACTCCGGCCGCCGTTGAAATGTTCTTAAACCGGCCGAAAGCCTACGGCGAAATCGTAACCGATCCTCGAGGAATGGCCCGACAACTGTCACCGGCGACTGTGGTGGCCCTGGCCGTACACCGGCTCCAAACAGATCCGCCACGAAGGCCGCATACCCCAGCTCCGCTAATCGATCCGCGCGCCTGCAAATAGACTCGTTGACGTTCAGCCAACTGGGCACAATCAGAACGCCCGGCAAGTCGCGCGCCGACTCAGGCGCGGCGAGGTAGCCCTCGAGAGGCTGCTGCTCGTCAAGGTAAGAAACTCGCGTTCCCATCATGAGATAAACTCCCCGCTCCTTGTTTGAGGGAAAGCGCTTTCGAGGAACTTGTGAACGGACGTCACGGCCGTGGCGCCATCGCCGATCGCAAAAGCAACACGCTTCGGACTGCCACTGCGGCAGTCCCCGGCAGCGAACACGCCGGGCAGGCTGGTCTCTACAGCGCAGGGCGGCCTGGATTCTTTCCAAGCTGAGAGAGAGGCAACTTCCTGACCTGTTAGCAGGTAGCCCTGCTGGTTTCTGACGATGGACGCAGGGAGGAAGTCGGTTCTCGGCTTTGCCCCGATGAAAACGAACAGTCCGGAGGTAAATTCCTCCTTTATTTCCCCGTTCGGTTCGCGGACCCGCACCCCGCAGACATGGTCGACGCCGTCGATTCCGACGACTTCAGTGTTGTAGCGGATTCTGACTCTCCGGTTCGCCAAAACTCTTTCCGACAGATAGGAAGACATCTTTCGCAGGTCCGGGCCGCGCACCAGCAGTGAGACTTCGTCGGCGGTTTGGGAAAGAAACATTGCGGCTTGCCCGGCAGAGTTGCCGCCACCAACGACATGGGCTGCGGAACTACGGCAGAGTCGAGCCTCGATGTTGGTCGCGCTGTAATACACGCCTGCACCCTGCAAAGTGTTAAGGCCCTCGACGTCCAGGAGTCCGTAGGACACTCCCGCAGCGACGATCACCGATTTGCCGAGAACATAGTCACCTTCGACGGTTCTCACACGGTAGAACCCGTTGCTGCGTCGCTCCAAGTTGGACACCGTGCTGGGGACGTGGAAGTCTGCTCCGAACTTCAGAGCCTGAAGATAGGTCAGGTGGGCGAGATCGCGGCCGGGGATGCCATCGGGAAAACCGGCGTAATTCTCAATCCGGGATGTGGAACCCGCCTGTCCCCCGGGACCCAAACTGTCCAGGGCGAGCGAAGATAGGCCTTCCGAGGCCGCGTAGACAGCCGCTCCGAGGCCCGCCGGGCCAGCGCCCAAAATCAGAACGTCATAAACCGAATTTGGAAGTTGGCAGCGAAGCCGAAGGTGGTCCGCCAACTGGGCGCGGGTGGGCGCTTCATAAAGGACCCGGCTTCCGTGGGCCACCACTGGATAGGACTGAACATCTTCGCGGATTTGTTCGAGTTTGATCCGGTTGTCATCGCAAGACGTATCCAACCATTCGTGCGGCACGCTGTTGCGGAACAGCAACTCCACGGCTTCGAGCGTTGCCTTGTCGTCTTTCCGACCGTAAATGCTCAAGCCGCGAAATTTGGACTTGAGGAGTAATTCCCGCCGACGCTGGAACGATTTCCAGAACTTCTCACCCAATTGAGGTCTTCTCGTGAACAAATTCCGAAGCTGTTTCGGCGTAAGTCGGACCGCCTCGACCGAGGTCTCGGCTTCGACCGAGACAATTGCGGGTCGACGGGTCAAGAGATCGATATCGCCGGTGAAATAGCCTGCACCGTAGCGGACGAACACCACGCGTTCGCCCGTCGAGACATCGACAGCTCGCACCTTTCCCGAAAGAATCACGTAGCTATTGAATGGATAATCGCCGGCTGAAAGAAGTGGATCGTTTTCAGCGAAGGCGCATCGTTCCCCAAAAGGTGCAACCTCTGCAATCTCGCCCTCATCGAGGTGCGGATACGCAACTGAGTCCGAGAGCGGATCGAAACCAATCTCGAAAAACCGCTGTTTCTGATCCGCCTCGTGAAATTGTGGGTCAGAACTCAAAGTCATATCGCGCTTCCGGCTGGAGCCGGAAAGATATCTGCTGAGGCGCTAGGTCAGGACCACAATCTTTCCACCGGCTTTGTTTTCCTCCATGCAGCGGTGTGCTTCGACGATCTCGTCGAGGTGGAAGACCTTGCCGATCTGAACATGCAGTGTCCCGGCTGCGATCTGCTCGACCAGGTCCTCCAGAGGCATCCGCATGAAGTCTTCCGATTCACCTGCATAGGTTGTCAGGCTGACCGCAGTGGGTATCGCCTGCATGGGAGCGAAATTCTCGAAGGACCATTTGTTGCCGACGATCCCGGTCATGCACACAATGCCGCGCTGTTTTGCGCAGCGCAGCGAATCTTTCAGTGTCGTCGTGCCGACCAGTTCGAGTACTTTGTCGACACCATTCGCACAGACTTCCATCACCTGCTCGGCGATTTTGCCCGTATCAATGAACACTTGATTGACACCACTGGCGCGCAGCAGGTTTTCGCGCTCCGGGTTTCGCGTGGTCGCGGCGACAAACGCACCGTGCTTCTTGCCAATGGCCGCAGCCGCCAAGCCAACAGAAGTTGTCCCACCACGAATCAACAGGCGCTCCCCTTTTTCAAGGCGCAGCGATTTAAACAGCGAACCCCACGCCGTTTGCAGCATCTCGGGGATGGCTCCGAGGGTTTCCCACGGAAGTTCGGTCTTTATGACCTGTACTTGTCTCGCGGGCACAGAGGTGTATTCGGCGTAACCGCCGTCAAATTGCCGCCCCAGCCCGCCCATCACCGTCGCGACGATATCCCCCTGGTGAAACTCGCCTCCAGTCGCTCCCTCGACGACACCGACTGCCTCGATACCAAGAACGCGAGGAAACTTGACGTCAGGCGAATGGCCCTGGCGTGTAAAGAGCTCCGAGCGATTGAGCCCGAACGCTTTGACTCGTATTAAAACTTCGCCCTTCTGCGGTGTCGGAACCGGAAGGCTCTCAATTTTGAGAACCTCGGGCCCACCCGGTTCGTGAATCACTGCTGCTTTCATCGTGACCATCGGAGTCCCTTTTACTTCTCAGGTGCGCGTTGGGTTTGTCGTCGAGAAGCAGTAGCGCGCGATCTTCCAGGCTCCGCCGATCTTTTGGAACAGGAATAGCTCCTGATTTGCCTCCGGGCCGCCCGCGCCCGTCGCGTGAACCTTCACAGTCCCCGCTGAATTGGTGCGCGCAAAGACCCAGTTCGGGGCCATCTCTACAACCTCTGCTACGTTGAACTGGACAGTCAGCTTGATGGCTTTGAACACCGCATCATAGGCCCTGCGCACCTCGCCGGCACCGACACTGGAAGGACTGTTCTGCGGCATAAACACTCCGTCGGGTGCATAAAGCTTCATGACGCCATCGGTATCCGATTGATTCAACGCGTCTTGATACTTGGCAAGCACTTCGGCGACGGCCTTCTCGTTCGCATTCATGATTCCGGTCCCTTTGAACGGCGTCTTCACGCGGAATCTAGTCGGGTCGCGCCCATTCGTCTAGCGGGCGAAACAGCAAATGTATTTCCCGAATTTGGGATAATCTTTGCGGAACTGCCCATCCGAGTGGTCGTACTATGTTTGGTGAAATCTTTCAGGAGTTTAGCGTTAGGTGCCTATCGGAGGTCTGCCGGAGCGGGAGCATCGTGATGACGGACCTGAATTCCCTCATGATTTTCGCCAAAGTAGTCGAGGCGAAAAGCTTTTCGGAGGCGGCGCGACTCTTAAAAATGCCGACCTCAACCGTCAGCCGTCGCGTTGCCGACCTTGAGGATGAACTGGGTGTCCGCCTGCTTGAACGTTCGACGCGTAGCCTGCGGCTGACGGACGTTGGGTCCGAAGTTCTCGAACACGCTCGCCACACCGTCGAACTCAACGAAGCGGTCGACAACATCGCTTCGAACCACCTCTCAAACGTGTCAGGCGAACTGCGGCTTTCCGCCCCACCCAGCATCTCCGACTCGTTGCTTGCGCCGCTGATCGGCGCATTCCAGGCATCGTATCCGAAGGTCCGGGTACAGGTCTTCATCACGGACCGGATTGTCGATCAAATCGCCGAGGGCGTCGACCTGGCGTTCAA
>Ga0210405_10000442_pt1 | contig 55666 bp, 49 predicted proteins | sample IncBWH11MmetaG_FD_155492 | JGI IMG/M metagenome (GOLD analysis project Ga0210405, IMG submission 155492) | Forest soil microbial communities from Barre Woods Harvard Forest LTER site, Petersham, Massachusetts, United States - Inc-BW-H-11-M | ecosystem: Environmental > Terrestrial > Soil >...
CTGCAACCCGTCTCTTGAAATCCCCAATTCGGAAAGCGTTCTAGTGTCTTGATTCCGAAGTTCGTATCATTTTGCAGCGACCAGGTTTGCGAACTTCGGAATCGAAAGGACACTAGCAAATCTACGATTCTAGTGTGGCTTCTGGTTCAGAAGTCCGCATGACGAACTCGCGGCAATAGTGATGCGGACTTCTGAACCGCCACACTAGACCGTCCGCGGGTGAAATGGAATTCCGCATTCCGTGCCGGCACGGTTGCCTGAAACGCCGGATGCCGGCCCACGTCATGGGGGGACGTGGGCCGGACCGATATCCGCAAAAGACGGCGGGGCGTTGGGTCAGCCGCTTTCGCGGACTGGCGTCAGCCGCGCTTGGCGGGGGGCGCGAAGCGCTTGGCTGCGACCTTCGGGGAGCTATGCGACTTGTGCGTCACCATCTTCTTGTGGACGCGATGATGGCCGGAATGCCGGACATGATGGCGGCCCATCTTGGCATTGGCGTTCAGCGCACTCTTGTTCGCCTGCGGCGCCTTGTTCACTTGCGCCGACTTGGTCGCAGGCGCCTGGGTTGTTTTGCCGGTACCAGCCGCAAGCGCGGGAGCGGCGAGAACCGAAACAGCGAGCAGAGCTGCGGAAATGGTCTTCAACATGGTGTCTCCTCCATCGAAAGGGATCACGAAACTTCCGGCCAGATTGCCGGCTCGTCGATCGTGCCTTCGAAGCTAACGGCCTTGCGCTGAACGCTCCCTGAAGCCCGGCGACGGACTTCGTTCATGTCGATGACATATCCTTCATGTTTTGATGAGCTGCGCCGCGATCAAAAAAAATTCCCAAAACCCCAAAAAAATGTGTCGGGAATGATCGCTGGCAATGGGTGTTCAATCGGGCGGGGCTTCGATATAGAATTGCCCTAACGACATCAGGAGAGACGCATGACCAAATTTGCGATCCGGTTTTTGACGCTTGCCATGTTTGTGGCCGCAGTAATGGCGGTTCCCATGGTCAATGCTGCCAAGGCGGCGGGCAGCGAGTCGCCCTCACCGCCGGCGGATTCCCACAAGGACACCAAGAAAAAGAAGCACGACAAGAGTTCCAGCATCGATGATCCAAAATTTCTTGAAGGCTACCGGGCGGCCTATGCAACCATCTATGATCGCCACGACTACGCTTCTGCCATCGAGCAACTGAAGGCACTCGGCCAGGATGACCGCGCCGACGTCGCCAACCTGATCGGCTATTCCTACCGCAAGCTCGGCGACTACAAGGTCTCTCAGGTCTGGTACGAGCGCGCTTTGCAAGCCGATCCGAACCACGTTCGGACCTGGCAGTATTACGGGCTGTGGCAGCTCGAACAGGGCAACCGTGAGCAGGCCCAATACCACCTGGGCCGAATCCAGCAGATTTGCGGCACTGATTGCGCCGAATACAAATCGCTCGCTTTGGCGCTCAATCAGCCGACCGGCACCGGTCTGGTCTACTGATCAAATCGAGTTGAACGATTCTCAAGGCGCGGGCCTAAAGGCCTGCGCCATTTTTTTCGCCCGCTATTTCATCAACGCCTCGGCCTCGGCCCGGAAGGCCTGGCGCGAGGGCTGACGAAAATAAAACATGTGCCCGCCGGGGTAGACGACGAGCTTCACCCGTTCGGGCGAAGCAAAGCGCGGCAACTGGTCGAGATTAATCTGCGAACCGAAATAGGGCGTGGCGAGATCGAACAATCCGTGCCCCACGAGCAGCCTCAGCTTCGGATCGAGCGCAAGAATCTGCCTGAGCTGCGAGATCGACTGCGGCGGATTGGTCCCGCGGCCGAAATCCCAGGCCCTTCCGACCGAACCGTTCAACAGATGATAGGCGCCATCCGGCCGCCAGTTGAGGGTCCGCGTGGTGAGGTCGACCACCGCGCTCGTCAATGGCGCAATCAACGGGTCTCCGGACGGATCGTCAAAATGCGAAGAGCTCGAATCCGGATCGGGATCGAGACCCAGCACCGAGGCATCGTACCGTCCGGTTATCTTGCCGTCGCGCCGGCCGTATTCGCGCCGAAACTCGGACACGTCGAAGCGCCCGGAGAGCCTGCGGCTTGTGACCTGATCGATCCCGGTCAAGGCGGCGACGCGATCGGCGAGCCGGGTCGTAGCTTGCGAGTCCGCCTCGCCCTTGACGAGATCGGCAAGAAATTCGCCGCGTGCATAGGCTTCGACATCGGCCATGTCGGCGCGCGTCACTGCCCCCTTCGCCTGGCGCGCGACCGCCGCCATGGTGGGCAGGCTTGCGACGTATTGCAGCAGGCTTGAGCCGCCATATTCGCGGAAATCAAACAGGGGAGAAACCAGGATCAGTCCGCTCACGCCTACCCCCTGCCCGGTCTGCAACTCGCGCACGATCCGCGGTCCGCGGATTCCGCCATAGCTCTCGCCGACGACGAATTTGGGCGCCAACAGGCGGTCGTACTTCTCAAGCCAGCGACGGATCGTGACCGCGAGCGCATTGACGTCGCCATCGATCGAGAAGAAGCGCTTTCGGACCTCCTCATCGCCGGCAACGAACCTGCTGTAGCCGGTGCCGACAGGATCGATGAAGACGAGATCGGTGAAATCGAGCCAGGTCTCGGCATTCGGCGTCAGTTCGGGAGACGCGGAGGAAGTCGGCATGTCCCCTTCGAACGAAAGCCGCCACGGACCGGCATTGCCGAGTTGCAAATACGCCGACGACGCGCCCGGCCCGCCATTAAAGAAAAAGGTCACCGGCCGACTGCGCGTCTCCATGCCATCTAATTGATAGGAGGTGTAGGCAATGTCGACCTGCGGCTCGCCCTTCTCGTTGAACAGGCGAATGGATCCCGCGGTGGCGGTGAAGGCAAGCGTCCGTCCCGGCAGCGTAATCGACTGCCTTGTCTTGGAATCCTCCGGCAACCGGTGTTGCTCGACCGGCGCAGGCGGACCGGATGCGTTGCCGCGGCCGCCCGGCGAACCTGCCTGTCGTGGCGAGGGCGCGGCCGACGGCGAGGCCTGAGAGGATGATGCTGGCGCTTCCGCGGCCGACGGCGAAGACACATCCTCGGCGCGGCTGGCGGTCACGACCAAAAGGACGATCAATGCGAACGCGAGAAAACGCGCGACGAAACGGACGTCCATGCCTCTTTAACTCTCCCTTCTTTTCTTTTATTCCGCCTGCGATCGCCCAGAACCGCCGGCTGTCGTCAGGCGTAGGCAATTATTTCGGACAAGCGGCGGATTTTAGCCCAAAACTGCGGCGGATCGACCATCCCGTGGCCTGATTCTAGCATTGGCTTCCTACCGCCCGCGGGGATTTTTGCCGATGCTAGAATCCACACGGTCATCGACAAGCACTGCCAAGGTCGTATATCCCGCTTTCCAGAAGTGCCAATGTGAGCTCCTGCTAATCCCATGCCCAAACCCAAGCGATATGAGAAGATCGCCTTTGTCGCGAGCGCGGGCGCCGAGGCCCAGCAGGCGCTTGCCCAACTGGCCGCGCTTTACGGCAACCAGGCTCCCGCAGATGCCGATGTCGTGGTCGCGCTCGGTGGCGATGGACTGATGCTGCAAACGCTGCATCAGCACATGCGTTCCGGCAAGCCGATCTACGGCATGCATCGCGGGACCATCGGCTTTCTGATGAACGAGTTCTCGATCGACGACCTGCATGCCCGCCTGGCAGCCGCCCGCGATACGCTGATCAACCCGCTTCTGATGCGCGCCACCGATATCCATGGCATGGTGCACCTGCATCATGCCATCAACGAGGTGGCGCTGTTCCGGCAAACCCATCAGGCCGCGCGGCTGCGGATCATGATCGACGAGCACGAACGGATGCCGGAATTGATCGCCGACGGCATCCTGGTGGCGACCCCTGCCGGTTCGACCGCCTACAATCTATCAGCGCAGGGGCCGATCATGCCGATCAATGCCGCGCTCCTGGCGCTGACACCGATCAGTCCGTTCCGGCCGCGCCGCTGGCGTGGGGCACTGCTCCCCAACACCGCCGTCGTCGTCATCGAAGTGCTCGAGGGCGACAAGCGCCCGGTCGCGGCCGTGGCCGACCATGACGAAGCGCGCGACGTCCGCCGCGTCGAGGTGCTGTCCGACAAGACCATCTCGATGCGGATGCTGTTCGATCCCGGCCACAGCCTGGAAGAGCGGATCCTGCGCGAGCAGTTCGGCTATTGACGGCCGCGCTCGCGGAGCCGCGCCCTGCCCGCTCGATTTTTTGATGGGCTCGTGGCCGGCGCGAGCAGGCTTCGCAACCATTCTTTAACGAGGGCGGGATATGGTTAACGACGGGTATGCTGTCCTAGCGCAGGTATGCCCTCAGGGCGCTGGACCATGTTTCGCATCGATTTCAACAAGCTGCGATTTCTCATCTGCGACGACAATCCGCACATGCGCCGCATCTTGCGGACGCTGCTGCATTCGTTCGGCGCACGCGAAGTGTACGAATCCGAGGACGGCGCGACCGCGCTCGAGATGTACACTCATTACGTTCCAGACATTGTCATCACCGACTGGGCGATGCCGATCTTCGACGGGCTCGAACTCGCGCAGATGATCCGGCAGCCGGAATCGAAGGGCAATCCCTACGCTCCCATCATCATGCTGACCGGCCACTCCGAGAAACGGCGCGTGACCTATGCGCGCGATGCCGGCGTGACCGAATTTCTAGTCAAGCCGATCTCCGCCAAAGGACTTTATCAGCGCGTCCTCAACGTCGTCGCCAATCCGCGGCCGTTCATCAAGACCAAGACCTATTTCGGCCCGGACCGCAGACGCAACACCAATGCAGCCTACAGCGGACCGGAGCGTCGCGTCGGCGGTGAGGTCGAAGTCCTTCAGCAACCCTCGCTGCTCGACAAGGCCCGTTCCACCGTATAGCGCGGCGAGCGAAGGAAACGCCTGGGGAAATAACGATGGCGAAAAACAAGTCGGACGGAATCGAGATCCAGAAATTTGCCGATCATCAGGTGATCACGCAGCCCAATCCGTTGCGCAAGGTACTCCGGCGCGTCTCCGATGAGGACCCCGACGATCCTATCGGACGCGCCGAGAAGGCGCTCGCCGGCCTTTCCGGCGAATTCAGGAACTGGATGGTGATCGAGTCCGACCGCCTCACCGCTGCGCACGCCGCCGTTCTCGCGCACGGCTTCACCGACGCCACGCGCGACGAACTCTTCCGCGCCGCCCACGACGTCAAGGGAGACGCCGCCACTTTCGGCTTCCCCTCGGCCGGCGCCGCCGCCGAAAGCCTTTGCCGGATCATCGAGCACGCCCCCGACCTTTCCAGGGTGCCGGCCGAGCTGATTGCGTACCATATCAACGCCATCCAGGCCATCGTGGCTGAGCGCACCAAGCTCGACACGATCAGCATGGCAAGCGAGCTCAGCCGGCGCTTGCGCGGCGTCGCTGACGAGTATCTCGCACGCGTCAATCGTGACCGGCCCGAACATCTCGAAGCCATCCTGGTTCCGAGCATCGCGCCGACGGATTGATCAGGCGTGGATCCTTGGAACAGATCCGGCCCATGACGAAGTAGAGACCTCCCAACAACGTCGGCTGAGAAATCAGGCTGCGATCAGGCCATATTGAGCGGGCGCAATCGCTTCCTCGGCGATCAATTCGTCGCAGAACAAGCGGGCTTCTTCCCGCGCCGATTCCGTCGCAAAACGCCGCAGCAAGATCAGGAGCGGTTCGGCGGCTCGGTCGTCGGTTTCGCAATGCGTCAGCACGCGTTCGACCATGCGGCGGCGCAGCCTTGCCACTCCGCCGACGGTGTCGACAAATCCGATTTCGCGATCGGCTTCAAGCGCGATACGGAAGGCGGCGAAGGTCGATTCCGGCAGGCCTGCGCGTTTCAGGAGCGCGGACAGGCTGGCGCCGCCGCGGTCGTGAAGCAGCGCGGCGACGCGCGAACGCGGCAGCTCGGACAATTCCGCCAACGCCGCTTCGAACAGTTCGACATTGCCGGACAACAATGCGCGCAGGATCAATCCGGCGGTAAGTTGGCTGGTCACGCGCAGGTGCCGCACCAGGCCCTGCATGTCGTCGCCGCGCGAGGCGGCAGCGATGTTCACGGTGGAGCGGTCGAGCGCTTCGCTTGCGACCCGCTCTGCACGGTCCGCACTCAGCCAGTTCCTGGCGACGACGAACTGCGCCAGCGTCTCCGACAATTTGGCAACGAGCGCCAGGCGCGTTGCGCCCGGCAAATCTTCCAGCACCAGCATCGATTCCCGGATCGCGGCCAGGTGGCCGTGACGCTCGACGATGCGATCCCAGGAGAACGGAGCAAGCTCGGCAAAAGCGTTCTCGATCAGCTCCAGCGCGGCTTCGGCCGTCCCCACCTCTGCAATCGCTGCGCAGACCGAGGCCGGCAGATTGATGCGGCGCGCGATCGCGCATTGCGTTTCGCTGTTGCCGGTCGCGACAATGTCGACGAGGTCGGCATCGATCAGCAATGGCGAATGCTCGAGGATCGGAAGCGCAACTGAAGGCTGGTCCACCGACAGCGCCTGAACGATGGCGGCGGGGGCCTCGAGGCTGCGCGCAAACACCTCGGCCATGGCCTGACGGACAAGGGGAGAAGCGTCGTCGAGCTGCATCAACAGCGCGCCTTCGGCCGCCGTGCGGTCCTCTTCGGTGAGGTCGGAAATCAGCCACGCCCGCGCCAAGGCTCGCGTCGCTTCCGCACGCTCGCCCGCGGGCGCTGTCTTGATCCAACTAATGAACTGCCGAACGATCATTGTCCTGCCGGCTTACGCAACGATCGACACCGCGAGACGGTGTCACTACAAGACAAAATAAACCACGACGCTTAACAAAGCGTTCACCATAAACGACTGGTTTCATTGACGTTTTGTTAAGCGATGTGGCGGAGGCCGGCCAGCCGCGACCAGAGCGTGTGCTAGCCGCTGAACGTCCCGCTGCGGTCGCTGAAAAGATCGAGCCTGCCGCCACTGCTTGCTGGCAGCGAGGGCACCGATGAAGCCGACGCCACGGCGAGCGAACCGGCCTGCGGGTCCGAGGTCAAGGACGAACCCTTGCCCCACAACTCCCGCACCGCTTGAGACACCGGCTGGGTGCGCTCGCCCGACTGAAACAGGGAGCGGAAAATCGGATCGGATGGCGCGGAATTTGTCGCGCTCGCGGCCGAGGCGACCGTCACCGGTTCGGCCGTTCGAGCGTCGGGAAAGGTCGAGAGATAGGCGGCATTGTCGACGGCCGGAGTTGGCGGAAGCACGCTGGCGAGCGCCACGGGAGGCTTCAGCCCTCCGACCGAGGCCAGCGCAGTGCGGGTTGCCGGCGAAGCGGCGGCGCTGGCGTAGCGCTGCGTCAACACGGAGTAGACTTCGGATACACTGCGCGCGCGCCCGAAGCGGTCATAGAAAATGGATCGGTTCGCCGCCGCGGCATTGGGAAACAACCGCGCGCCGGATGCTTGCGGATTGTCCTCGGCGTTCGATATCAATTTGGCGGCGCCGCCGACGCCCATGAAGTGGGCCATGTACAATTCGCTGTCGGTCGGGCGGCGGCCGATCATGCCTGTGAGCCTGAAACTGTTGGACTGGGTCAGAGCGGCCGCCATCGTCGAGGCGGCGGCGGGATCGTCGCGCAGCTTCAGGATCGCCCGGCGCGTGGCGGGATCGCTGACCGAATAGCTGCCGTCGGACGATTTGGTGATGGCGTCGGCGTATTGGCCGTAACCGAACTGGGCGCCGGCCTCCTTGACGGTGCCGAGCCATGTCTGGTCGATGAACTGGAAGAGCCCGTGCGCCGACGAGGTCGTGGCACCGGCCGCCGGATTGAAATCCGACTCCATCTTCGCGGTCGTGAGCAGGTATTCGAAGTTGGTGCCGCTCGTGCTTGCCGCCTGCTTGATCGCGCCGGCGATGCGAACACGCGAAGGATCAACACCTGGCGTTGCCGTGGCGTTGAATGTGTCGGCCGACATTTCCGGTCTCCGCTCCCCGCGAAACGACCCACTTCCCCGGGTAGCAAGCTCCCACTTGCAACCCAAGGCCTTGGTCACAGTGGGGTGGTTATGGTTAACGGAGGATTAAGAGCCGAAGGCGAACGAAGCATCCGGGCGGCCGCGCACGGGCCGTGTCCGGGAAAAATGGGGGCTCTCGTCGCCCCGACACCACGAATCATTTGCGGTAGACGGCCTTCGGATCGAACTGGCGGTCCGCATCCACGAAGGTCAATTGCGCGCCGCCCTCGCCTGCTTCGATCTTTCGGTAGAAGCAGGAGTGCCGTCCGGTGTGACAGGCGGCGCCGGTCTGCTCGACCCGGATCCAGATCGCGTCCTGATCGCAATCCAACCGCATCTCGACGACACGCTGGACGTGACCGGAGGTCTCGCCCTTGCGCCACAGCGATTTGCGGGAGCGGCTGTAATACCAGGCTTCTCCGCTCGCGATCGTCTTGCGCAGAGCCTCTTCATTCATATGCGCGACCATCAATACCTCGCCAGTGCCGGCATCGGTGGCGACACAGGTGACAAGACCCGCGGCGTCGAATCTGGGCTGAAACTTGAGCCCTTCTTCGATCTCGTTGGTATCGGATGAAGCAGACACGATGAGCTCGAAAAATGAAGGCGAAACGTGGAGCGCACTTCCGATCGGATCGGAACGGGCGGTTTCATTCTTGCAGCTTGACCCAACGCGAAGCGCTGTCCCTTACGCCCGATGCGGACCCCGCACCATCGACAGGAAGCGCGCCTGTTCCGCCGGATTGTCGCGGAACATGCCGGTAAAGCGGCTGGTGAAGGTCATCGCGCCATGCTTGGCGACGCCGCGCACCGACATGCAGGTGTGCTCGGCTTCGACCAGAACCGCAACGCCGCGCGGCTTGAGAATTTCGTCAATGGCGGCGGCGATCTGGGCGGTCAGATGCTCCTGCGTCTGCAGGCGGCGCGCGAAGATGTCGGTCAGCCGCGCCAGCTTCGACAGGCCCACCACCCGCTCCACCGGCGTATAGGCGATATGGGCCTTGCCGTAGAACGGCATCATATGATGCTCGCATTGCGAGGTGAATTCGATGTCGCGGACCAGCACGAAATCGTCATAGCCGGCGGTCTCGCCGAAGGTGCGGCTGAGCACCTCCGCCGGACATTGGTGATAGCCTTGGTAAAGTTCGTCGTAGGCCTCGACCACCCGGCGCGGCGTATCCAGAAGGCCCTCGCGATCGGGGTCTTCGCCGATGTAGCTGAGCAGGGTTTGCACGGCCTGTTCGGCTTCAGCCCGCGACGGACGCGGCTGGTCGGCACGAACCACGGCAGCCATGAATTCGGCAGGGTCGAGCTCGGCAGGCCTGGCTTCGGGCGCCTTCGTCTCGGAAGGCTTCGAGTCAGAAGGCTTGATATCCGAAGCCTTGCCTGGGCGGAGGGATTTGATCAGCGCGTCCATGTCAACTCCGTTCGACCGGCCCTAAGACCGGAGTGTCACCGGCAGACGGGGCGGCATTGTACCGCCGGACGCCTGAGTCCCGTAAGCGTTTTACCGTGGCAGCCAAGATGGTCTGATTCGGGGGTTCCTGGTCCAGCCGCCCGGGATTGGCGGCTGTATTTCCGCCACCGCCGACCATATATAGGGCTATGGACCGCGGCCGCCAAGGGCGGCGATCACGCCTTGCGGTACGAGATCTCGATCTATGCTGAACGACATTTACAACAAGCGCATCATCGAATTGGCTGGCAATATACCCCGGTTGGGGCAACTGGCCTCACCTCATGCCTCCGCAACGGCGCACTCCAAGCTGTGCGGCTCGACCGTCAAGGTGGACCTCAAGATGGAGGGGCCTGTGGTCACCGACTTCGCCCATCAGGTGAAGGCCTGCGCGCTGGGCCAAGCCTCCTCCTCGATCATGGCAAGCCACGTGGTCGGCTCAACGGCGAGCGAATTGCGCGAATTGCGCGAGACCGTCCGCAAGATGCTGAAGGAAAACGGCAGCCCTCCTCACGGCAAATGGGCGGATATCGCGTTTCTCGAGCCGGTCCGCGATTTCAAGGCACGGCACGCCTCGACCATGCTGACTTTCGACGCCGTGGTCGATGCGATCGGTCAGATCGAAGCCAAAGCCGCCCAGCCGGCGTCGGCCTGAAGGCACTCGCCATTCGAGGCGGAAGGCGGGCTTGATTTCCGGAAAATTCCGCTACTGCGAAGGCGCTGCCGCAACGCTCGCCATCGGCGCGAGCGCGTCGGCGGTCTTGGTGGATTTCGCAGGCGTAGCGACGACGGCCAGATCATTCGCGGCGCTGCTTGCGAGGCGATCCTGCACCGACTTTGCGGCGACGACCGCGGCCGGCACGGCTGCCCCACCGATCTGCGGCAACACTTCGGCCACGGCATCCGTTGTCACCAGGTTGGTCGTACGCAACTCGTCCAAGGACAATTCATGCAGATCTTCCCATGGCGGCACGTTCAGCGACAGCGACAACAGATCGCCGGCGCCACCCATGTCGAAAGTGTATTTGGCCAGCCGCCCGATATCGCGTTCGACGATCATCAGATCGTCTGCTGAATAGTTTGCAGCCCTCGCATCTTCGGCGCGGTCGCCCATCCAGATCTGGTGCACTCTCACATGTGCGGTTTCAGGCACGTAGCGCGACTTCCCCGACAGCAGCAGGAACACGCACATCGATTCACAATAGGCGTCGGGCATCACGGTGATACGACGGCCCTGCGCGCCATGAGTCTCGACGCTGGTGCCAACCGTCGTCATCAGACCGAGATTGCGGAACCTGCGGCCAAGCGCGATTGAGTCGTTTACCGAACCGCCGCTGGAATCCAGCACGACCGTTGCGCCGCGAAGTTCCCGCCCTTTGGCGAATTCTTCGAAATCCTTTGGACTCTCATTGGTCACGATGCCGACGGCGCTGACCCAGCCGCGACAGTTGGGCTCGCATGCCACCCAGGTGAATCGCATCGGCAACTTGCGCTCCTCGAGCGCGCCACCGGCTTGCGCCGAACCGCCGAGCGCGGCGATCACGCCGGACACGGAAATGGAGAGCGCGGCGGCACCAAGGAGCGCCAAACCGCCGAAGCCGAGCGATTTCACGAACTTCAATTTAATTCCTTCCCCGCAAGCCCCAAAAGGCGTGATGGCAACGGCCGCGATACGGCGACATACGATTCTGTCGTCCCGCTGTTACAAAGGGTAAACGTGACACGCCGAATCGTCCAGAGAACCTTTGCTGCAGCGCGACGCAAATCGTTTGATATTTATAAAACTGTGGCACAATTATTGGCGAGGCCCGGTTCCATGGACGGGAACCCGGCAGATCGCCCATGAAATTGCGGCACAGCGCCCATGAAGCCTTCACTTTCACAGCGTTGTGTTGATTGTTCAGGCGCCGCGGCACGGCTGCCGCGCCGCGCGGGACGCGCGTTGATCTGGATTTACCGGCATACACTCTCGCCGCTCGTCGGCTACAATTGCCGCCATCTGCCGACCTGTTCGGTCTATGCCGATGAGGCCATTGAGCGCTTCGGGCTGTGGGGCGGAGGGTGGATGACGCTTGCCCGCTTGCTGCGGTGTCATCCCTGGGGCACCTCGGGAATCGATAACGTCCCCTTGGCAAAGCCAGTGGATGCGCATTGGTATCTGCCATGGCGCTATGGACGCTGGCGCGGCGTCAACGCGCCGTAGGCTGCGCGCTGCACCGCATTCAATCGAAAGGCTTACTGCAGCGCCGGAACCAGAGTGTTATCATGGTGTTGGTTCGATGTCTTCCAACGGAGGACTCGATGCGCTGGAAATTTGGTCCAAGCGGTCACGATCCCAGGCAGATCGATTTGTTGGCGGCGATTGCACTCGTCGTCTTCATCGTTGCGGTCGATTACTACTTCACCGAAAAGCCGACGCCGCACCAGACGAGCGCCTTCATCGAGCCCAGCCAGAGCGTGCGCTGGTAGCACTGCCATGGCTTATTCAGAAGCGGAACCAGAAGAAGCCCCGCTGCTGCTGCTGTGCCTGCGGCTGAATCAGTGCTGGCGGCCGCGGCTTTCGCGGACGGGGTTTTGGCGGCGGCAGCGCGTCGGTTGACGACGTCGCATCAGCGGTCGCCGAGCCGTCGTCGGCCAATCTGACGGACAACAGCAAATTTGATTCATGCGTGCGCCAGCGATAGCCGATGCCGAAATCCATCGGCTGGGCGCGGCGAAAGAGTTCGGCATAGGATTCCTGATACCTCCCATGGAATTCGGCGATCGGGCCGGCATAGCGGCCGAACGGGAAAAAGCGCCACTTCCTCGCCCCGTAATTGGTGAGCGGGATTCCGGAATCGTCCTGAACGATGGTCGCACTGTTGGTGAGAATGAAGTCGCGCACGGTTGTGAAGTTGCCGGAGTGCAGGAGGTAGGACGCGCTCTTGATCAGGCTGTTGCCTGGCGCAAGCGTTGCACAGAATTTCAGGAAGCCGCTTGATCTCACACCGGAATTGGAAAGATCGGTCGAGAAGTAATACAGCGTCTTTTCCGCACCATCGCCGCCGGCGAACACGATTCGAACCCCGCGCGTGGCGTTGGGCCCCGGATTCTCGCCGGAGAAATACGCCGTTCCCTTGTCGTCGAGCGCGACCGGGCTGACGTTGCGGATGGTCTTGCCCGAACGTGCGAGGAACACATAGAGAAGAGGCAGCGTGCCCTCCAGCTGGCCCGCGTGCAGGTCGGCCTTCATCTTCTTGGTGATGAAGAAGGAGAAGCTCAGGATCGAGCCGAGCGAATGCTCGACGCTGTAGAGCGCAGCGCCGATGCCGCCGCGCGACATTCGCGTCAGATCCGGCACCGATCCCGGCGGCTCGAGCGCACTCAGCACATAGGTCAAGGCATTGGAGTAGAACGCATCGGCATAGAGGAAGTCCGGGCCCGAGAACATGTAGAACATCGTCGGCTTCGGCGCGGCCAGATTGGCGTTCGCCCAGGCGCGGATCTTCGACAGTTGGCGCTGTTCCAGCTGCGCGAATGCCGCGTCAAAGATTTTCGCGTGACGCTGCCAGGCCGGGTCTCTGGTGAGAGGCATCAGCGGGGAATCGGCGGACGGCATCATGCCGGCGAGAAACCGCGCGGTGTCGTCGGCCGTCACGGGGTCGGCAGCGCGCGCCGGCAACATGGCCACCAGGAGCGTTGCAGCGGCGAATACCGCGATTTTCATCGTGCCAAACATCTCTACTCGCGACCTGACGGGTGGGCTGGTGAGGGGCTTGCGGAAGCAGTGTCGTCACGTTTGCGAAAAACGGCATAGATCAGAAGGCCCGAAACCATAATCAGAATGCCAAAAAACGACTGCAGCGGCCGCTCCACGGCAAGATAGTACATCATGAAGAGGGTCACGAGCAGGAAAAGCATCGGCGTGACGGGGTATCCCCAGGCGCGATACGGCCGCGGCAGACCAGGCTGCGTGATGCGCAGCTTGATGACGCCGAGCACGGTGAAGAACGAACAGAACAACAGCGCAAACTGGATGAAATCAAGCACCGCCTCGAAACTTCTGGTGAACAGCATCAGGGTAGCGACTGCGAGCTGAAACAGGATGGCATAGGCCGGCGCACCCTGTGCGGATCTGCGGGCAAACAGCCCAAGCGCCGGGATGTCCTCGCCCATGGTCATCATCACGCGCGGGCCGATCCACATCATCGCGCTGATCGAAGACACGAGGCCGACGCAGATCATCGCGCTGACGATGCGGCCGCCGATTTCGCCGAAGATAAAGCTGCCGGAGATCCGGGCCACGTCGAGTTGTCCGGCCAGCCTGTCGATCGGCGCCGTGTGAAGAAAGATCGCGTTCAGCGCGACATAGAGCACGAGCACGATCAACGTTCCCGCCAGCATCGCACGTGGCAGGTTCTGCCTCGCGTCATGGATTTCGCCAATGATGTAGGTGGCGGCGTTCCACCCCGAGAACGAATACATCACAAAGACAAGGCCGATCGCAAATGGCGCGCTGGTGATGTAACCAATGTCGGACGGGTGTGGCGCAAACGAGACCGGCTGCGGCTTGCCGATCGCGAATCCCGCGATCAGGAAGGCGGTGATCATGACGATCTTCAGGATGGTGGCGATCAGCTGGAAGGTGCCGGAGTGCCTGATGCCGGTCAGTTGCACCAGCGAGACGAGCCAGACCGTGCCAACCGCCAGCACCAAAGGCGGCGCGCCGGGAAATACCGATTTGCCATATTCCCCGAAGGCCATGGCGGCGAGCGCAACGGGTGCCGAAAAGCCGACCGTTGCCGAGACAAAGCCCGCCAGAAATCCGAAAGCCGGATGATAGGCGCGACTGAGGAAATTGTACTCGCCGCTCGAGCGCGGAAACATCGCTCCGAGCTCACCATAGGAAAATACACCGCACAGCGCGACGATCCCTCCGACCGTCCACAAGAGAAGGATGGCAAAACCCGACGGGATGTCCTTGACCTGAAAACCGAGGCTGGTGAAGACGCCAACGCCGATCATATCGGCGACGACGATCGCCGCGGCCACGACCACCGAAACCACAGGTCCGCCGCGAAGCCGGCCGGTGGTCGCAACCTTGCCTCCGCTTTCCATCCCGGCCCGCAGCCTTGCGAATGTTGGAATCAAAGGATCACCAGCAAAAATAAATTTTCGGCCTTTCCGGATTTGAAATTCATGCGAAGGACCGGCAGCGACGCCGAAGCCAACGTCAGATCCCCCGCACCAGCCGATCGCGCGCTTGCCGCTTCCATGTCCGCCGTTTCCGTTTGCATTTCACCCCTGCCCACCCCGATGACTGCAACGTTGCAGGTTGATCCCGGCCAATTCAAGAAAGGTTAAACGAGCCTTGAAGCCCGGTTGAATATTGGTGTTTTGATACCGCACGCTGCCGTTCGATGCGGTTCGATGCTGTTTCTTGGCCGTCATAAACGGTGGACAGGGTCCGAAAACGCCCTTTCGACCCCACAATCAGGACACGATTCCGTGCTCTCTCGGCGACTTCGGGAATGGGGAAGAATTTCCCGATTGATTAACGTCACCGCAACGCATTGCGAGCTGACATAGGCCGGTCGTCGGCGGTTGGGGCAAAGGGGTGGATGGTCGGGGCTAATCCGATCCGCAAGGCATATGAGCGCGCGAACCCGGTGCAGTTACCGGGTGCGCTGCGCCGTGTGCTGATGCACGCCAGCCAGATTCCGATGGGATCAAAACCATCACGCTGGATCGCGCTGCTTGCGCTCGCGATTCCGTTATCGTTTGCCCTCGTCCAATGCGGCCAGGCGCCGGGCGCCGGCACGCTGGCAGCCAACGTGCAGGGCGCAGGCGACACGTTCGACGATCGCTTCCCGAAACCGAGCTTCAGGGATCGTTTTCCGACGCAGGCGGAGAGCTTGGTGCAACACCCGGCCACGACCGCCGACGCGCAAAGCCGCCGCGTGGCGCAAGCGCCGCCACCGCCTGCCCCTTATCGCGTCGCCTCGTTGGCGCCGACCGTGCCGTATCAGCATCCGCCTCGCGAGGAACTGACGACGCTGGTCGGCCTGAAATCCTCCGCTTTCCCGTATTTCGGAAACAATCCGCGCACCGAGGAACCGTTCATCAATATTTCCAAAGGCGAGCGCCGCGGTCACCGCAGCTACGGCGGAAAAGTCTACTGGCAGGACGAGACCTACAACGACAACCGCGTCCTGATGCACGTCCCGGAGAAATTCGACATCAAGAAACCCGGCGTGATCGTCGTCTTCTTCCACGGCCATGGCGCAAAGCTCGAGCGCGACGTGCGCGACCGGCAGCTCGTGCCGCAGCAGATTTCGCAGTCCGGCGCCAACGCCGTATTGCTGGCGCCTCAGCTTGCGGTCGACGCCGCCGATTCCAGCGCCGGCAAATTCTGGCAGCCCGGCGGGCTCAAGCGCTTCATCAACGAATCGTCCGAGTACCTCGCCAGACTCTATGGCGATCCCAACGCAGCGAGAACCTTCGCCAACATGCCGGTGATCATCATCGGTTACAGCGGCGGCTTCGTCCCGACGGCCTGGAGCCTGGAAGTCGGCGGTCTCGGCAACCGCGTGCGCGGCGTGGTCCTGCTCGATGCGGTCTACGGCGAATTGGACAAGTTTGCGTCCTGGGTCGGCAACAATCGTTCCAGCTTCTTCGTGAGCGCCTATACCCGCTACACCCAGCGCCATGACCAGGAACTGATGGCGATGATCCGCGAGAAAGGCGTTTCCATCTCCGATGACATGGATGGCCCGTTGCGTCCGGGCAGCGTCGTCTTCGTCAAGACCCCCGATGGCGTGACGCATCGCGATTACGTCACCCACGCCTGGACTGACCGGCCGGTGAAGGAAGTGCTGGCCAAGATGGCCTCGCAACCGGGGCTGACGCGGTTCGCGTCATACGGTACCGAGACGACCTCGAGCCGGTAATTTTCGACCCGCGATCAATCGATCTTTCCGCGGCGGGCGCAATCTTCCTCAGTTCCCGGCATCAACCGCGTTGCAGTTGTGTTGGCACAAGGCGAGTGTCTCTGTTCCGACGTCCGTAGAGCTGCCGCACGCAGTTCTATGAACGCCGGAAGCAGAGGGACACCAGCCACTCCATGATTTGATGTGGCCATATCTCTGGGAGCGCCTCGCTTTAGGCCTTGTGGTGGACGGTTTGCAGGCCATAGACCGGCGTCGCAATCCCCTCGTAGCGCGCTTTCAATTGCAGCGAAAGGAACTGCGAATAGTGACGAGACTGGTGCAAATTGCCGCCATGGAACCATAAGCCTTCCTGCTGTGTCGGCTTCCACATGTTGCGCTCTTCGCCTTCCCATGGGCCGGGGTCCTTGGTCGTGTTCGAGCCGAGCCCCCACACCTTGCCGACCCTGTCGGCCATTTCCCGGCTGATGAGGTCGGCGACAAAGCCGTTCATCGAATTGTAGCCGGTGGCGTAGACGATCACATCGGCGGGCAGTTTTGTGCCGTCATTGAGCCTCACCCCGTCGGGCAGGATTTCCTCGACCTGGCCTGACGCCAGCTTGACCTTGCGATCGATGATGAGTTGCGAGGCGCCGACATCGATGTAGTAGCCCGAGCCGCGGCGCAGGTACTTCATGAACAGCCCGGAATCGTCGTCGCCGAAATCGAGCCGGAAACCAGCTTCGGTCAGACCCGCGTAGAAATCGGCGTCGTCCTTGCGAATCTTGTCGTAGACCGGCTTCTGCAGCTGATCGAGGATCCTGTATGGCAGCGAAGCGAAGATCAGATCGGCCTTCGCCGTCGACACGCCGCCGCGGACGGCGCGTTCGGAATAGAGGTCGGCGATGGATTCCATCAGCGAATCCGAACGCACGACATGCGTGGTCGAGCGCTGCACCATGGTCACGTCGATGCCGGCCTCATACAGCGCGGCGCAGATATCGTGCGCGGAATTGTTCGAGCCGATCACGACGACCTTCTTGCCCTTGTAGCGGTCGGGGCCCGGATGGCGCGAGGAATGATGCTGCTCGCCCTTGAAGGTGTCCATGCCCCTGAATTGCGGCATGTTCGGCTTGGCCGACATGCCGGTCGCAAACACCAGCTGCTTCGGTTTGAGCGTGATCTCCTTGCCGTCGCGCTCGACGACGACCGACCACTCCTTGTTGGCCTCGTCCCATTTGGCGTGTTTGGCGGTAGTGCCGGTCCAGTAGTTCAGCTCCATGACCTTGGTGTACATCTCCAGCCAGTCGCCGATCTTGTCCTTGGGCGAGAACACCGGCCAGTTTTTCGGAAAATCGATGTAGGGCAAATGGTCGTACCAGACCGGATCATGCAGACAGAGCGATTTGTAGCGCGTGCGCCACGAATCGCCGGCACGGGCGTTCTTCTCGGCAATGATGGTGGGCACGCCGAGCTGACGCAACCGCGCGCCGAGCGCGATGCCGCCCTGGCCGCCGCCGATGATGAGCGCATAAGGCTGGGTCTTGAGACCGAGTTGCTCGGTTTCCTCGTCCCGCAATTCCTTCCAGGTTTTGGCGCCGGGGTTGACGCCGTGCCGCGCGCCGAGCGGGCGCGTATAGCCCGCCTTTTCCTCGTAACCCTTCAATTCGACCATGGTCGTCAGAAGCGTCCAGATCTGAGCGTTCTGCAGGCGAACCAGGCCGTAGCCACGCGCGCCCTCCGTCTCGAACGAGATCCAGCATTCGGTAATGCCATTGGCTTCGGTCGCGCTTTCCCCTTCCGCGATTTTCCAGTTGCTTGGCTTTGTGCGCGCCAGACAAGAGCTGAGCATCTTGCGGATCTCGGCGCGGCCTTCCATGGTCTTGATGTTCCAGGTGAAGGCAACGAGATCGCGCCAGTAGCATTCGGTTGCGAACATCGCGATGGCAGCGTCGAGATCGCTTGCCGCAAGCGCGGCGTCGAATTCGTCTAGTAAGAGTTGGACGCGCGCGTCGAGCGAGGTGTCGAGCATCGTTTCCTCCCGGTCGTTTTGATTTTTTTGCAGCAATCGCAACCTTATCCCAATCATCGAACGAATCCACCACTTGCGCCGACCGATTCTTGCCGCTGGCTCTGGCGCGGGGCGGCGCTACGCCACAAAGGTGCTGCCTTGCCGCTCAAGAGACAAATCGTTGTGATCGGAGGCGTGGAAGGTAGTCCCGTAGCCGACTAGCCCGCGTATGGCTTCCCTCAAGGTTCGCTTTCGCCGGCGAGCGGGCAAATGAAACCCCGAACCGGACATTGGAATCGATCTCTGCCGACCGCGATTCTATTTGGCAGCCGCCGAGCCTGTTCCGCGGCGCGGCCTCGATCTTTTCCTTGAAGTTGTTCTCTGCTAGTTTAAAATCTAAGGGAGATACTCGCTCAAGTAGAATACGCAGCCTCCCAGATTGGAAATATGATGCGCAACTTGCTCTCTGCCGCCGCCGTCGTGACGTTGACAACCGCCGGTTCGGCATTAGCCGCCGACCTGCCGATGAAGGCACCGCCCGCCGGTTCGCCCCTGTTCTCCTGGACAGGCTGTTATATCGGCGCCAACATTGGTGGCGTAGTCAGTGAGGACAGAACGATCAGCCGACAAGGAAACACGATCAACTTCAGTTCGGCAGGCTTCGTCGGAGGCGGCCAGATCGGCTGCGACTATCAGTTTGCGCCCGGCTGGGTCGTGGGCGCCGAAGGTCGAGCAGCGGGGAGCAGCCTGCGGAACAGCCACCAGGCGACCGTCACAAATCTGGTGACGTTGGTGACGCTCCCATCACAATTCACACTCAGCAACGATTTCTTGGCGTCCGCAACTGCGCGGCTCGGCTACAGCTTTGCCGATCGATGGCTCCTTTTCGCCAGGGGCGGCGCAGCTTGGACTCGTGAGAGGGCCGACGATGCTTTCACGCTTGTTTCAGGGCGTTTCGTCGATCCCCAAGCAAGCCTGACCCGGACGGGTTGGACCGTGGGGGGCGGCGTGGAGTGGGCATTTGCGCCCCACTGGTCGGCGACCCTTGAATACAATTTCTATGACTTTGGCGCTGGGGGCGCTACGCTACTCGACTCCACCGGAACCACCGTGACCTTGTCGAGCTTGAAGGATACAATCCACGAAGTCACCGCCGGCGTGAATTATCGCTTCTGATCAAACATCTTTCGTCGCCATCGCTGCGGGGCGTCGCGATTTCGATCAGGGATGAGAGCCTTTTCGGTTCTGATTGAATCAGAACCGAGGCTCTAATCTTTTGTTTTGACGCGTTTTCTTCACGCGAACCGGTATCCACTTCGCTCGAAAACGCTATAAGTCTTCGAAAGTCGCCGCGTCGAAATCACGGCGATGAGCGCGAGAGCGACAAAGGCGCTGTTCGGCGGTCCGAACGAGAAGGATCTTTTTAAGGCGATCGCGCCACGCGAATCGGCCGTCAGGCTATTTCGCAACAGCCTCGCCTGACCGGCTTATTTGGGCGGCGGCGGGATCCTTTGCCGGCGGACAGGTGGCAAGGAGGCTCTCAAGCGCATGAGCCCAACCCTCATTGGACAGTTTGATGGTCTGAGGAACGCGGCGTCCGTCTGCCGCTGTCGACGTCTCGGTAAACTCAATTTGCGGCCGATCCAGCAGCGATTGGATCGCCGTTCGCGGCATCCGCAGGCTCCACAGCTCGAAGCCTGGCGGCCTTGCCGGCGGATAGATGAAGTAGACCGGCTTGGCGTCGACACCCATGATCGAAACCGAGGCGATACTCGCATTCGCCGACGCCGGCCGCTGAAGTTGCAGCGCAAAGCGGTTCGCATCGAAGCAGGCGACGCGCCATTGCAGCAATCGGAAGGACGACTCACCCAGTCCCCTTACGATGATGATCTTGTGCAAGATGCTGAGCTCGCTGCTTTCGAACTTCCAGGGCGTTTCGACCAGTTCGCGGCGGTCAAGGCCGAAACGAGCGATCTCTTCGCGCGTCAGGACGTGGAGGTCTTCGAACTTCACGGTCCTGGCGAGGTTGAGCAGCCCGGGATCGATCCGCATCTTCGCAAGGTAGGCTGCGACCATCTGGTCGGCACGCTCGTGACCGCGCTGGCTGGCAACGGCGACCACGGCCGGGTCCACCTGGATGCCGCGGAGGTTGAGCACGACCTTGGCCGAGTGAACGCCGAGCACCGCATCGGGGGCGACCTCATGGACGGCAGCACCCGCGAGAATATAGGGGCAGGCAGAAGCACAAAGCGCGCCGCGGGTGAAAAGTTCGCCGTGGAGTTCGCGGCCCGATTGCTTGAGCTTGACGCAGACCTCGCTGTCCTGCGCCTCGAAGCCGCATTCCCGCACCAGGGTTCTTCCCACCCTGGCGATGGTGGGCCTGGCGTGAAGCATGTTGCCCATCTCGATCGCCTGGTCGAGGTTGCCGCCCGGCGAAGCGAAGTAGATCGGCAGGTTGCGATCACGCAGAGGGCTCATAAAAGCCTTGAAGCGGGCGGCCGTGCCGGATTCGATCTTCCCTTCAGCCTCGATCCAGCTGTCGCAACCGCGCCCGCAGGAATCCGGCGAGCCCTTGACCACATAGAACGTCATCGGCTCCGATCGTGCTGGCTTGGGCACAGGCCGCCGATCGGACGAAGCCGCCGATGCCGCGCCACAGGCCAGCACGCAGGCCAAGGCAACGGCAGCCACCAGACAAGCACGCGCAGTCATGCGAGGAAAAACCAACGAGAGAAGCGCAATCGGGAACTGCCTAAAGCTAACAAGCCCATAGCGAGGAGTCCATGCGGGCGGCAACCGAAGGCTGTACGGGCTCCGGCCGGATTTCTGTCGATTTTCTCCGCTTGCACCGATTGCAACGCCCGAATCGCCTGCTATACCGCTGTTTCCCGCTTACCTGCGCTCGTTCGCAGGAGTGAGCCTTGAGGAGACGATGATGCCAGAGAAGAATACGCCCGCTTCGGGATTCCAGTACAGCATCACCAACCTGAAGCCGGTCGAACCCGTCCACAAGATCGCCCTCACCTTCCCCGATGGCGCCAGGCGCGAATATCCCAGAAACATCACCGGCCTTGAGATCGCCAAGGGCATTTCGCCTTCGCTTGCCAAACGTACAGTCGCGATGGCGCTCGACGGCGACATGGTCGATCTGACCGACCCCATCGAGCACGATGCCAGAATCGAATTTATCTCGCGCGACGATCCGCGCGCGCTGGTACTGATTCGGCATGACGCTGCGCATGTGCTGGCGGAAGCCGTGCAGACGCTGTGGCCGGGAACCCAGGTCACGATCGGTCCGGTGATCGAAAACGGCTTCTATTACGACTTCTTCCGTAACGAGCCGTTCACGCCGGAAGATTTCGCAGGCATTGAAAAGAAGATGCGCGAGATCATCGCGCGCGACAAACCTTTCACCAAACAGGTTTGGGATCGCGAGAAGGCAAAGCAGGTGTTCCGCGACAAGGGCGAAGACTTCAAGGTCGAGCTGGTCGACGCCATCCCGGGAAATGAGTCGATCAAGATCTATTTCCAGGGCGACTGGTTCGACCTGTGCCGCGGTCCGCACATGACCTCGACCGGCAAGGTCGGCAACGCCTTCAAATTGATGAAGGTGGCGGGCGCCTATTGGCGCGGCGATTCGCACAACCCGATGCTGACGCGCATCTATGGCACGGCATTCACCAGACAGGAAGACCTCGATGCTTATCTGAAGCAGATCGAGGAAGCCGAGAAGCGCGACCACCGCAAATTGGGGCGCGAACTCGATCTCTTCCACTTCCAGGAGGAAGGCCCCGGGGTGGTGTTCTGGCATCCGAAGGGCTGGACCATCTTCCAGGCGCTGATCGCCTATATGCGCCGTCGCCTTGCCGGAGATTACAGCGAGGTCAACGCCCCGCAGATTCTCGACAAGCTGTTGTGGGAAACCTCCGGCCATTGGGACTGGTACCGCGAGAACATGTTTGCCGCCCAATCCGCCGGCGACGAGGCCGAGGACAAGCGCTGGTTCGTCCTGAAGCCGATGAACTGTCCCGGCCATGTGCAGATCTTCAAGCACGGCTTGAAGAGTTACCGCGACCTGCCTTTACGTTTGGCTGAATTCGGCGTGGTGCACCGCTACGAGCCATCGGGGGCGATGCACGGGCTGATGCGGGTGCGCGGTTTCACCCAGGATGATGCGCATGTGTTCTGCACCGAGGAGCAGTTGGCCTCCGAGTGTCTCAAGATCAATGATCTGATCCTTACCACTTATGCCGATTTCGGCTTCGAGGGCGAACTGACCGTCAAGCTCTCGACCCGTCCCGACAAGCGCGTCGGCACCGACGAGATGTGGGATCACGCCGAGCGCGTGATGGCGACCGTGCTCCGTGAAATCGAGGCCAACAGCCACAACCAGCGCATCAAGACCTCGATCAATCCCGGCGAAGGCGCCTTCTACGGGCCGAAATTCGAATATGTGCTGCGCGATGCCATCGGGAGAGACTGGCAATGCGGCACCACGCAGGTCGACTTCAATCTGCCGGAACGTTTTGGCGCGTTCTATATCGATGCCGACGGCTCGAAGAAGGTGCCGGTGATGGTGCATCGCGCGATCTGCGGCTCGATGGAGCGCTTCATCGGCATCCTGATTGAACATCATGCCGGCAATTTTCCGCTCTGGCTGGCGCCGACCCAGGTCGTCGTCGCCACCATCACTTCGGAGGGCGACGAATATGCCAAATCGGTCGCAGCCGCGGCGCGGCGCGCGGGCCTGCGCGTCGAGATCGACCTGCGCAACGAAAAGATCAACTACAAGGTCCGCGAACACTCGCTGACGAAAATCCCCGCACTGCTGGTGGTCGGCAGGAAGGAAGCCGAGACGCATTCGGTTTCGATCCGCCGGTTCGGCAGCGACGCGCAAAAGGTAATGCCGACCGATGAGGCGATCGCAGCGCTGGTCGATGAAGCCACGCCGCCGGACGTCAAGCGCGCGAGGGCGGTCTGAAATGCTTATCGCGCCGCTTTTACCAACCTGACCGCAAGATGGAAGCCGCGGCTGTGACCGTCCGCTGCTCCGGTCATGAAGTCGAAGAAGTAGACAAGATTTGCGGCGCCCACCTCATTGGTCGTCCAGTAGTTGGCCGTGCCATCCTCGTCGGCCTTGATGTCGGGAAACACAACCGTATCGACGACCGGCTTTCCGCAGCCGACATCGATAATGCTTTCGAGTTCAGGCCCTGACGGGACATGCCACGCCGGCCCTTCCGCCTTGGCGACCTTCTTGGCCTCGTCAAGCGACACAAATTTTGTTTCCCCGGCACAACCGTACCTGCCCTCCCAAACCTTTCCAACGCTGCAGCGCTTCCAGGTCAGACCGGTCTTTCGGTCGACGGCTTCGCCTTCGCTCAACTGGAAACGGTGCTGGACCGCGCCGACGGACTCGTAACAACTGGCGAGCCCTTCCTCGGCCGGCAGCGCGCAAACCAACACCAGGATAAATTCAATCGCCTTCGCGGCATTGTTTAGAGCGGGCAAAATTTGCTTCCTCCCATGGGGTAACCTATCTACCTTGAGACCGAGACGCCTTCCAAGTCAGGATTTGCTCGTGCCCGACGTCATCGATCTCCTGAAGACCCGCCGCTCCGTCAAGCCGCGCGAGATGACGCTGCCCGGGCCGTCTGCCGCCGAGCTAGAAACCATTCTGACCATCGGCGCGCGGGTGCCCGATCACGGCAAGCTCGCGCCGTGGCGCTTCATCGTGTTCGAAGGCGACGCGCGCGAGCGCGCCGGCGAAGTCATTGCACGGGTGTTCGCGCAAAAAAATCCGAGTGCCTTAACCGCGGAGATCGAGATCGAAAAGCGGCGGCTCACCGATGCGCCGCTGGTGATCGGCGTGGTGAGTTTTACCAGGCCCCATCCCAAGGTGCCGGCGTGGGAGCAGGAATTGTCGGCAGGCGCGAGCGCGATGAACATGGTCACCGCGGCGACCGCGCTCGGCTATGGCGCGTGCTGGCTGACCGGCTGGTTTGCCTTCGATCGCGATGTGCTTGAAGGTTTTGGATTGAAGGCGGACGAGAAGCTCGCCGGATTCATCCATATCGGCACGCCGTCGAAGCCAAGCACGGATCGCCCGCGTCCGCCGCTGTCGGATATCGTCACGCGGTTCTGAAGGACCCTCATCCTGAGGAGCGGCCACAGGCCGCGTCTCGAAGGATGAGACTGGAACGAGCCATGGTTTCATGGTTCGAGATGGCGCAGGCACCTCCTCACCATGAGGCACCAGGCCCGATTCGGACCCGTGCTTCGAGACGCTTGTGGCGCAAGCGGCTCTCGACGAGGCGCTGGCTTCACGCGGCGCGCGAAGCCTGGCGACCGAATTTTAACAACAGCGCGCCGATCTCGGCTGCTGGCTTCGCCCCGCTGAACAGGAACCCCTGCACCTCGTTGCAGCCTTCGTTGCGCAATCGCTCGAGCTGGTCGGCGGTTTCCACGCCCTCCGCGGTCGTGGTGATATTGAGGCTGCGGCCGAGACCTGAGATCGCGCGCACGATCGCGATGCAGTCCGGGCGTTCCGCGAGATCCTTCACGAACGAACGGTCGATCTTGATCTTGTCGAACGGAAAGCTTCGCAGGTAGCTGAGACTGGAATAGCCGGTACCGAAATCGTCCATCGAAATGCTCACGCCAAGCTCGCGCAGCTGATGCAGGGTCGCAAGATTGGCCTCCGTCTCCGCCAGAAACACAGATTCGGTGATTTCGAGTTCGAGCCGCAACGGTGACAGGCCGGAATGGGCCAGCGCTGAAATCACCGCCTGGATGAGATTGCGGCCGCGGAACTGCACCGGCGACAGATTGACCGCAACCTTGACCTCAGCCGGCCATTTCGCGGCTTCCGCGCAGGCCTCGCGCAGTACCCATTCGCCCATGGCGACGATCAAGCCGATGTCCTCGGCAACCGGAATGAAATCCGCAGGTGAAATCATGCCCTTTTCGGGATGCCGCCAGCGCAACAGTGACTCGAAGCCGGAGATCCTGTCCGCGGCGATGTTGACCAGCGGCTGGTAGTGGAGTTCGAACTCGCCATTGGCAAAGGCGCGACGCAGGTCGACTTCCATCTCGCGGCGCTTTTGCGCCAGGCGGTCCATTTCCCGTTCGAAGAAGCGGTGGGCGCCTCGGCCATCGGACTTGGCGCGGTAAAGCGCCATGTCGGCGTTGCGCATCAATTCTTCACAGGTGGCGCCGTCACCGGGCGAAAGCGCAATCCCGATACTGGCGCCGATCACGACCTCGATGCCGTCGATCTCGTAGCTGTCGCTCAACACCTCGATCAGGCGGCTGGCAAAATCGCTCGCCTCGTTCGGCGTGACGTTGGAAGCCAGGATGAGCGCGAATTCGCCGCCGCCTAGCCGCGCTGCGAGATCACCGCCGCGGACCTGCGACCGAAGGCGGTCGGCAACCATTCGCAGCAGGCGGTCGCCGATCGGATGACCAAAGGAATCGTTGACGTTCTTGAAAAGATCGAGATCGACGCAGAGCACGGCCACGCGCTGGTGGCCGCCTCTGCCATGCTCGAGCGCCTCGCGAAGACGATTCTGATAAAATTCCCGGTTCGGCAGGTCGGTCAAGCCGTCGTGGTGGGCCATGTAGGCGATCCGGGCTTCCGCCTTGCGCCGCTCGGTGATGTCGACAATGGCGACGAGATAGCCGTCGCGTCCATCGAAATTCACGCGCCTTCCGAATGTCAGCACGTGGATTTCGCTGCCGTCGGCCTTGACGTGGCGCCAGTTGCCGCTGGATTGATAGGCATCGCCGATGTGCTGCAGCGCCTCCTTGTGGCCGATCCACTCGTCCTTCGGCCAGATCTGGTGGAGCTTCATGGAGAGGAATGTCAGGCGGCTATAACCGTAATGCTGGACGGCCGCGTCGTTGACGCTCAGAAAGCCGCTCGTCTCGGCATCGAACACCCACATCGGCATCGGATTATTGTCGAACAGCAGTCGAAAGGAGGCCTCACGCCGCTTCAGGGCCGTGACGTCGGATACCGTCAGCGAGAGAATGTCGCCGAACGAAGTTGCGCCCAGCTTCAGGCTGCGCTCGTCGCTGTCGATTTCAAACTGGTCGCGCCTGCCACTCCTGACGACCTCGAGCAACCGCTCGACTACGTCTTGCGAGCACAGAAGATTTCCCCTCGCGCTAAGACGGTGCCACAATAGCCCGCTCGACGACACCTTGAGCAGGCGGCAGGCGCCTTCATTGTGGTGCACGATCTGCAAATCGAACGGCTTGCCTTGCGAATCGCGGATCGCCGCGAGCGAGAGCACCCCCTCCTCGGTCGCGGCGAAAATCGCATCGAGCAGATTGTACTGCGGTGCCCGCTCGTCGACATAGACGCCGATCAGCGTGTGGCCCCATCGCGACGATGTCGGCAGCGCGAGCACGTCATAGATCTGCACGAGGCCATCGCGAACGCAGTGAGCGACGGCGAGATAGGGGCGGCTATTGGCAAGTGCTGAAGCGGCTGCTTCGGTCAGCGCGGTCGCGCAATCCGGCGACAGATCGCTGACCGGTATGTCCCAGCGATCGTCGGACAGCCATTTCTGGATATAACGGCCGGTCCGGGATATTTTTAATCCGTCGTCGCTGTTCTTGAGCAGGACGATGTGATCGGCAAGCCGGCCGAGACTGCCCAGCATCACGTCTTCGTAACGCGGCAGGTTTTCGCCCGGGCGCAGCGCGGCCTGCCACTTGCGCTGCAGCACCGGTACGTCATCGAACATTTCAATATTGAGTTTCCCCGACGACTTCCTGGCAGCAAGCATGTCATTCCCCAAACGCACCGGCGAGCGCGCGGCATCCAATGCGTGAGCGCTTAAGGCGGTGTAAAAATCAGGGAATGGGAAAGACTGAACCGGCGATTATGACAGTTTTAAATCGGGCTATGGTTAGTGTGCGTTAGAGACTGTGACAGCGACAGCTGCGCCGTTAACGCGCCACCACTTCGACTTCGCCGTCGACGCCGTTGACGACGTTGAAGGCGCGCTCGAACACCTTGCCTTCGTTCTTGGCGATGGCGCGATATTCGCCTTCAGAGAGCACAATGCGCGGGAATGCACCGATCGATTCCTTGATCACGTCGCCGCCCGGCGTGATCACGGACCACGCGGTGTTCGCCAACGCTTCGCCACCGCGGTTGCTCACCAGCTTCAGCGTGATCACTGCGGCGCGATGGGTGATGATCACGTCGGTCAGCTTGCCGGCCTGGACGCGAATATCCGAACGCACCACGGAATTGGCATCGCCGTAGTTGGAAATGATGTAGTAGGTCCCTTCCGGCACCATCACGACGTCGCCTGCGGCGACGTTCGGCACCAAGGGGGCGCGCTCGCCTATTTCAAACTGGCTGCCCTTGTAGATCGAGAACGAAATCTGGTTTTGCGGAATCTTCGAGGCGCCGACCCGGCCTTCTATCCGCAGGCCCCCCGCCGGAAGGACGAAGGATTCCCTGACGGTTTCCGCCTTTAGCGTCACGGGCTTCACCGCGCTGACCAGTCCGAGCGCGACATGGATCACATAGTTGCCAGGCGCGAGCACGATGTTGGGCGTGGCGCCGCGATCTTCACGAATCAGTTTGAAATTGCCGGTATCGTCCGGCCGGTCTGAAAAAACCCGCCACACCAGGCCGCCGGTGACCGCAGGCTGGTCCTTGCCGAAACGCGCGGTCAGGGCCAGCACCGCCTGGTTTGGCGCGACCGCGGCGGAAGGGGGAGCGGACGGCGGTACGGCAGCGACGGGCGGCGGCGGCTGTGTCAGCGTGGGAGGCAGATTGGGAATCGATGCCGGGCCCGAGGGCGGAGCCAGATTCATCGCTGGTCCCGCAGGCGGCTCCGGGACCGATGCGGGCGGAATCGGCGGCGGGCGGTCGCTGAATAATTGGGCGGAAACGGAGGCAGGAATTGCATAAAAAAGCAGGCCGGCAAGCGCGAACGCCAAGCGCGGGCCGCCCCGCGCGGCTCCCCCGATACCCTGCCTGCCCGTGGTCATGACGCATGCTTTTCACCGAAAACGCGGCAAATTCAAGCCTTCAAATGCACGCCTGTGGGCAGAGGAACTGGCGACAAAGCCGGATGTTACCCTGCGGCAAGCCGCCTTACCGTCACTTTCCTCCTTGTCAATCGCGGCATAAACCATGCTTGTGGTGATTTCTGGCGGGACGCGGCCTCGGGCTATAGCCTCGCTTGCTCTTATGGAGATTACCTTACGTGCTCGATAATTTAAGGTGGGGTCCAAAGAACGGCTCCGAAGACCGCGACAAGGTAGGTTTGGGCAGCATCCGGCGGCCGGTCATCGGGCTCGCGCTCGGCGGCGGGGCAGCCCGCGGCTTCGCCCATATCGGGATCGTCAAGACATTGATCGCTCACGGCATCGTGCCCAATGTCGTGGTCGGCACCTCGATCGGCGCGGTGGTTGGCGGCGCCTATGCGGCCGGGCACCTCGATACGTTGGAAGAATGGGCGCGCGGCCTGCAGCCGCGCAGTGTGCTGGGTTACCTCGACATACGCCTCAACGGTTCGGGCCTGATCGGCGGCGAAAAGCTTGCCACGCAATTGGAAGCCGCGATCGGACCGACCCTGATCGAGGATCTGCCGCTGAAATTCGCGACCGTCGCGACCGAGGTCCGCACCGGCCACGAAATCTGGCTGACGCATGGACGCATGGTCGAGGCGATGCGCGCCTCCTACGCGCTGCCTGGAATTTTTGCGCCGGTGCTGGTCGGCGACCGCTGGCTAGTCGACGGCGCACTGGTCAATCCGGTGCCTGTGTCGGCGGCGCGCGCGCTCGGTGCCGAAATCGTGATCGCCGCCAATCTCTCAAGCGACATCTTCACGCATTCCACCACGATCTATTCCCACGGCGCATCGGCTGTGCCGCAGCCAATCCCGGTGGAACCGGCGCCTCCCAGGCGCGGTCTCGGCAAATTTTTCTCTCCGGAGCGCGCCGTCAAGCGCGAGTTCTTCGGCGGCGGCGGAAGGCCGGGCATCTCCTCGGTCATGGTGGATGCCTTCAACATCATGCAGGACCGCATCACCCGCGCGCGCCTGGCCGGCGATCCGCCCGACCTTTTGATCTCGCCGAGGGTCGGCCAGATCGGCTGGTTCGACTTCCACCGCGCCGATGACCTGATCGCGCACGGCGCGCGCGCCGCCGAGCGTGCCATCGTCTCCATCCAGGAAGCTATCCACGTCCTGGCGCCGCCGAGCGAGTAAGGCCGACCACACGGTCCTCTTCAATTGCGGGAAGATGCCGGAATGTTTTGAGCGCGGCTTGCAGCGCGCTCTCGCTCGACGCGCTCCGTTGCGTCACGTGCCATGGCGACCGCGCCCAGCACTTCGCTTTCCGCATGGTCTTTGACAATCGCAAACGTCATCTCGATATAAAGTTTGCGGCCGCTGTGGTGCTGAGCGCGGGTCAGCGTGGGCCGGCCCTGAAGTTTTAGGGTTCCCCCCGTCATTGCCGCTTCGAATCCGGTCCAGTGCGCGGCCCGCAAATGCTGTGGAATGATCAGATCGATGCTTTGGCCGAGCGCCTCCTCCGCAGGATAGCCGAACAATGCGGTAGAGGCGCGATTCCAGCGTATGATCGTCCCGGAGCGGTCTGTACAAATGACCGCGTCAGCGACCTGATTTAGAATGAGGTCAGCCAATTCGAACCGATCGTCCATGGGGCATCCCCTTCGGATCTGGAAATCGCGGCTTACGGTGACAGAAGTCGCAATCGGCCAGGGGAATGTCTGGTCTATTGACGATGGCCGACGTCATCGCGGAAGCGACCAGGGTTCCTTGGCTCATTTGGAAGACGCCGGCCGGGCGCGCAAGGACGTTCTCTTCACGCCCGAAAAGCGGAAGCCCTTCGTTTAAATTCCATCACTCGCAAAAGTGCCTGCCGCAGCGGAACGTCAATGCGGGACTCAAGGGACCAGTGGCGGCAACGCCTCAGGCCGTCTTGATGTAGTCGCGCAGCGCTTCCTGCTCGCTCTCATATTCCCGGACCCGCCATTTGACGATGTCGCCGATGGAAATCAGGCCGACCACACGGTCCTCTTCAAGCACCGGCAGATGCCGGAATTTTCCAAGCGTCATCATCTCCATGATGGCTGCGACGGTGTCGGACTGTTTGCAACTGACGACCTTGCGTGTCATCACCGCGCTCACGGGCTCGTCGAGCACGGCAGCCCCGCGTTCACCGAGCACGCGCACGATATCGCGCTCCGACAGGATGCCTTCGATGCGGCCGTTACTCATCACCAGCACGGCGCCGATCTTCCGTTCTCCGAGGATTTTGACGGCAGCGGAGAGCTTCGCGTCGGGCTCCACGCTCTGAACATTGTGACCCTTGGTATCGAGAATTGCACGTACCGTCATTGTCGTCTCCCTGAAGCCGAACGCGCCCTTTTCAGCCGGGCGCGGTCTTTATTCACATCGAGTCTCAAATAACAGTTTTGCGCCGATTTCGTTCTGGGGCGCATCCCACGGGTTACGGCCTAAACCCGCCCCCGGTTTTCGCCGTGCCGCCACGTTCACGAGATGATGGATGAAATCGTGCCGTCTCGCAAGCGAGGATCACCGGATTGGAATCGGACCGCTAGGGCTCCGATTCCGAAGTTCGCAAATATTCGCGGCGACCTCTAATGCGAACTTCGGAATCAAAGGAGCACTATCAAGATAATGTTTCCAGTGCGGTTTTTGAATTTGAAGCTCCTGTGATGAGATTGCGGCAACACGGACAGGAACTTCAAATTCACCGCACTAGTGATCATGAGACGACGCATCTGCAGCATGAGACGCCGCGCGCGGAATCGGATCGAACAGCGAAAACAGCAACAGGCCGGCGAGAAATCCGCCAATATGCGCCTGCCAGGCGACAGTGGCGCCGTCGGCGCCGATCGCGATCGATCCAAGGCCGAAAATGATATTGATGCCGAACCAGATTCCTAGGAAACCGAGCACGCGTCCGTCCCGCAAGGCGCGCGTGAGCGGCAGCGCCGGCACTTGGGCTGCGGCTTCCGCGCTACCGCGATTGAAAGACAAAAAACTGCCACGCACGAAGGCAAAGCGAATAGCGGCCGCCATGGTACCGGAAACCGAGGCTGAGGCGCCGATCATCGGCGCCACCGCATGTTCATGGGTAACAAGATGCGCCAGTGCGCCGGCGGCGGCCGTCACTGCCATGAAGACGAAGAAGCGGACCGCGCCGAAGCGTCGTGCCAGCGCGCTGCCGAACGGCAACAACCACAACACATTGAAGACAATATGGCTGAGATTGGCGTGCAACAGCGAATAGGTCACGAAAGTCCAGACCTTGGCGCCCTCGCCGCCGGGAAAGTCGATGGCCAGCAAGGTGGAATCGTAGCGCCGCGGTATGAAGCCGAAGACGTCGATGGTCCAGTTTTCGAGATCCGGCGGCAACAGCACGCGCAGGTGGATGACCGCTAGCAAGAGGACATAGGCGGTCAAGGCCGGCGGCAGCGTGAAAATCGGCTCGCGCGGGGGGACCGGCGGCAAATCCGGCGGGTTTTCGGGCGGGGATTCCAAGGGTTTAGGACCTCAAGGATGGGCTCACGCGAGCGATGGCGCCCAATTAGAGCGTTTTGACCCAAAGGGGAAGCCGCAGTTCGCGGCAAACGCGGCACCGTCCGGCATGGAGGCGGCAGTTCACTCGTAGCCTACCGACCGGCAGAAACCTCGCCCGCGCGGAAATAGACATCGGTCTTCATGCCCGGGGCGAGTTCTGCCGACCCGCCCAATTCGATCAAGACCCGAACCACCTCCACATTGGCCTGATCGCGCGATCCCGGCGGCTCAAGCCGCCCGGGTTCAACCAGCGGTGCGATCGAGGAGACCGTGCCTTCGAATTCGCGGCCGGGAAAAGCGGCGGCCCGCACGACAACCGCCTGCCTGACCTTGACTGACGCGATGTCGCGCTCGTCGAGCTCGGCGCGCACGCAGAGCGAAGAGAGGTCGGCGAGTTGCACCGGCGGCTGCGGCGAATTCGGCGACACCCCTTCGCCGAGGCGCACGTTGACCTCGAGCACGGTGCCGTCGATCGGCGCCCGCAGTATCATCTTGTCGAGCGCCGAACGTGCCGCGTCGTATTCCGATCGGGCGACGGTGAGCTGGCCCTCCGGCGCCGTCGGCAGAGGGCTGTCGTCCTCGATGGCACGAAGCTGCCCCTGCCGGGTTGAGAGTTCGTTTTGTGCGCGTATCAGGGCAAGTCGCGCAGCGACCAGGTCGGTGTTCGACCCGCCGGAACCACGGAATTTCGTGGCAGCACGGTCAACCTGGGATCGCGCTTTTTCGAGCGCCCGTGCGGCATCGGCCACGGCGTCCTCGGCGTTGCGTCGCGTCTTAGCGCTGCCCGTCGCCGACTTCTCATCGCGCGCGCGCTCGCGCATGGAGACCTGGGCCTCCGCCGCGGCCAGCCGCGCCTTCAGCTCGTCGTCGGCAAGATGGATCAGTGCTTCGCCGGCAAACACCTTGTCGTTGACCTTCACCAGCACATTGTCGACGATGCCCGTCACGCCGGCTGCGACCTTGATCTGGCCGGAACAGGGTTCGACGCGGCCCGGGGCCACCGCCTGCCAACTCTTTTCCCTGACCTCACCGGCCGGTGTGCTCCAGAATGCCGGCGTGATGGCCGGCGTTCCCGAACGCATCAGGAAGATCCCGGCGAAGGCGCTCAGGACCACGACGGCAACCACCGCTGTCCAGCGAGTCAGTCGTTTTCCCTGTCTGCCGGGATTCATTGGACTTTCGCCTCGCCCCTCTCCTCGCCCGTGATCCGTCCGTCCTCGATGTGAACGATCCGATCCGCAAATGGCAAGAGCCGCGGATCATGCGTCACAATCAACACCGCGCGCCCCTGCTCCCTGACAATTTCGGCGAGTATCTTCATGATCGCCCGGCCGTTCTCGCCATCGAGCGCAGCCGTGGGCTCGTCTGCCAGGATGACGGAAGGATTTCCGACAATCGCGCGGGCAATCGCCACGCGCTGCTGCTCGCCGCCGCTGAGTTCGCGCGGTAATGCTCTGGTCTTGTCGGCAAGACCGACCTTCCTCAGTGCTTCGCGCGACCTGAGCTTTGCAGCCCTCGAAGGCTCGCCCCGCACATCGAGCGCCAGGCGAACGTTGTCGGCGGCCGACAATGTCGGGAACAGATGAAAAGACTGGAAAACGAAGCCCACATGCTCCCGCCGCAGAAGAGCCAGTTCTTCAGGCCCCGCTCCGTCGGTGGGATTTCCGCGGACGCGAACCGAACCCTCGTTCGGCGTCAATATGCATCCGAGAATGGATAGCAGCGTCGTCTTGCCGCTTCCCGAAGGGCCCATGAGCAGCGTGAGTTCGCCGCCCCGGAGCGCCAGGCTTACGCCCTTGAGCGCCGCCACCTTGGCCGCGCCGCTGCCGAGGTCCTTCACCACGTTCATCGCTTCGATCAATGGTTCGGTCATCGCGTAAATACCATCGCAGGGTCGATGCGGGTGACTTGAACGATCGCCGCTATCGATGAGCCAACGCACATCACCACCGTAAGCAGAAACAGGCCGACGAGCAGTGCAGGCGTGATGAGGATCGGCAATGCCGTCCCCTCGGTGAGCTGCACGATGCCATAGCCCGCGAGCGCGGCGATGGAGAATCCGATCACGGCACTGAGCAGCGCCTGGAAAACGATCACGTTGTAGATATAACGCCGCGAAGAGCCCAGCGCCCGCAAGGTGGCGAACTCGTTCAAGTGCTCTTTCGTGCTCGAATAGAGCGTCTGGGCGACGATCACGGTACCGACGATCACGCCGAGCAATGCGCCGGCGAAAAGCGCGGCGCCCGCGCCGGTGCCGAACAGCCAGAACTTGCGGCTGCGCTCGCGAAATTCGGCAGGCGTCAGGACTTCGACATCGGCAATATTGGAGGCGAGTTGCCGGCGAACCTGGTCGGGGTCGGCTTCGTGGGCCAGCCGAACCAGAAGATAAGAAGCCTTGCCCCTGGGCACCCCGGTATAGGCGCGCGCCCGTTCGACGTCGAGAAACACGAACGGCGTCGTGGTGAATGAGCGGATGCCGTTGGTGACCGCCGCCACGCGAACCGGCTGATCGCGGATTTCGGCCGTTGAGCCGATCCCCGAGACGCCAAGGCGCTCGAAATAGGTCTTGTCGACCGCAACCGCCTTCGGTGTGGAAAGTGACTCGAGCTGACCCTCGACCAGATCCCACGGCTCCAGGCCGCCGGATCGCAGATCCGCACCGATCACGAAAACCGGTGTCATCTCTCCGCCAGCCATGCGCCAATCCGCAAATCCGATCACCACCGGAATGGCTTCCGCCACGCCGTTGACCGACAGCGCGCGATAGCGGTCGCGCAGGTTCAACAGCGACGGATCCTCGAAACACTTGGTCCCCCTGGGCATTACCCAGAGATCGGCGGACGCATGATCGATCATCGTCGTCACCATGCGTCCGAAGCCGAGATAAAGTCCCATCTGGATCGTGACCAGAACAATTGAAAAAACGATCCCGATCACGGTTGCGATGAAACGCAGCCGGTCATGAAAAAGGTTTCGAGATGCGACGGTGAAGGCCAGCGACATACTTTTCGGATTCGATTCCTTTCCGTCCAAACGTCAAGTCAGTCTTCACGCGCCAGGCACGCCACCTATCGTCGCATTCAGCCGCAAGACCGGCAGCGTGCGTCCCAGGGCGGCGGCAACGGTCCAGCTCGAGATCAAGGTCGCGCCGAAGACGACTGATGCCTTGACTATCGCAAACAGGCCGACGCCGAGCAGCGCATATTGCAGCCAGACGGCAAACACATAATGGATCAGATACATCCGATACGCATTGTCCGACAGGCTTTCAAAGGCCCGTCGGCGCCAATGAGCAAAACGCAGGCAGATCGCAAGCGAGCCCAGGCAGGCAGCCGCGCTGGCAATGACAAAGCCGAGCGCGGTCGGAATTTTCAAGATCACGGGAGCGCTGCTCCAATCGGCCATCGTCACCGAGGTCGCCGCCGCCCACAGAACGAAGCCGGCAAAGGCCGCCGCAAGCCATGCCCTCCAGCGCCGCGCCAGAACGCCATGGCAGTCGAGCAGGCCGCGGTCGAGGCCGTAAGTTCCTACCGTTACACCGGCGAGGAAATAGACGAGATAGTGCAACGGCCGGCTGGGTTGAAATCCGATGGGCCCGACGTTCACCCAGGCGAAGGGCGAATAGGCCAGCACCAGCGGCACGTAGGCCAGTGCCGAACTCGCCGCAAGAACGATGAAGAACCGCACCGGATTGCCGCCGGCAAAATCCGCCAAGCGGACAACACGCTGATCCCATCCGGGAAAGAACCGATACGCCGCGACCGCGACAATATTGAACAGCAACAGTTCGCCCAGAAACCACTGCGGTCCGCATGGCCAGAAAGGCAGCGCAAGCAGGTGTTGCAAATAGGCTTCAACGTCGGGGTCGGCGGCGGTGGTGCGATAGGCAGCATAATAGGCGAGCGGCGCAAGAAAGATGACGGCCAGCACATATGGCAGGCCGATCCGAAGCATGCGGTCGGACAAAAATCTCCGGCTTCCCTTGCGCGCAAGGCTCGTCGGCACGAACAGGCCGGAAAGGAAGAACATCAGGGTCATCAGACTGACGTCCTGCCAGGCGCAGAACAGGTCGAAGCCGAACCATCGCTCGCTGTCAATGATCGGGAAGGCCAGCCAAAGATAGGGCGCCGCGTCGAACGGATAGGGGTTGGGCGGCAGCGAAGCGAGGTAGGGAAGGAGCGAATGGAACACCAGCACGATCAGAATGACAAAGGCCCGAAGATTGACCAGGGCGATGCTCGATCTGCTCATGTTCGTGCGGCCTCACGCCAACCCGCAAGATGCGCACGAGAGGGTGCCCCCCGTCCCGCGATACGATTCCTCTCAATGTTTGGTTCGCATTTCGCCTTTAAAGTGACGGTTCGGTGGCTCAGCTTGGCTGAAAGCGCTCCGCCGTAAGGCAGAAGCGGCAGGAAAACAAACGATTGCGGGCATAGGTTCCAGGCTGCGGAGCGACTTGTGGTCGCTGCGGTTTGTGTTGCAGTGCCGAGCTCTCGCCGTCCGGGATCGATTTCCCGCCTCGGATTTGATCCAGCGCAACAACCCCGAACCTTTCGCGGTGTTTGCTGTCGGTCGTCGCTCATTCCGTGGACCGTTCCCATGATCATCGAACTGTTGTCACGAGAGCACCGCAATATCGAGAAATTGCTTGCCGCCCTTGAGCGCGAGCTGGAGATCTTCGATCGCGGCGGGCGTCCCGACTACGAGGTCATTCGCGCGATCGTCAGCTATTTCGAAGTCTACCCCGAGGTGTACCATCATCCTCAAGAAGACCAGGTCTTTGCCAGGCTTAGAACTCGCGATCCCGCCGCCGCCACTAGGGTCGGCGATCTGGCGCGTGAGCACCAAAAGGGAGCCGATCGCTTGCGTCAGGTCTCGCACGCAGTCGACCGGATTCTCATGAATGGGGAAATCCTGCGGGAAACGGTGCATGCCATCATCCGGGATTTCATCGAATCCGAGCGACGTCATATGATGATGGAAGACCGGCACTTCTTTCCCGCCGCGCTCAAGGCGCTGGAGCCGGAAGACTGGAGGGAGATCGCTTCAACCTTGACCGCTCGCAAGGACCCGCTCTTCAGCGATATCGTCGAAGCGAGGTTTGACACATTAAGAGCGCATATCCTGCAGCTCGAGGAAGAGGCCGAAGCCGAACGAAAATAGTCGTGTTCTCGAGTCTGGGGCCGAAACCTACCCAACGGCAGCGAAGATCTCTTAAAAGCCAGTCCTAACGTTTGGGATTGGTTCCCCCGTTGCCGCCATCCTTTGATCCCTTGACGGCGTGGTTTCGCGCAGCCGGCATGTCGACAACGAGGGCATCGAACTCCGTTTCCAGCTGGGCATCGATGACCGGCCGATCCGGCAATTTTTCCGATGGCTCATACCACGGCTGTCGCTCGGCAATTCCCCTCTCAAGCGCGTGCGCAATCAATTTGCCGATCTCATCGCCTTGCAGTGGCACGAGCTTCTTGTCGGAATCATATTTGTAGAGCTGGGGGCAGAAGAACACCGCGTGAATTCGCGGGTCATATCCTTCGACATCGAGGTAATGCTCCGCGTGGAGGAGGCTATTGTATTTTTTGACGACCTTTCGATCCAGCGTCGATCGGGCGACGCGAAGTCTCTCCGGCGACGGACCGATGATGGTTCCGGCTTCGAGCAGGATAAGCCAGTCCTTGCTTCTGACATTGTCGGGATGAACCCGGACCAGGTGAGATGGCGCTTTTCTTCGAAAGAGGCCCATGGCGGTCCTGTTCGGCGTTGCCGTCGTTCAGCGAAAGTTAAAGTAACAATCCAGGTAACGAGGTCAATCGGTTCAGTGCCGGCTATTTTTGGCGTTCAAGCAGAACTGCGGCGATTGGGAAAATGAAACGGGAGGCTGGTAGCCCTCCCCTTGTTGCTTCGAGGGTGAGCAGCACAAACCCGCGCCTTTGGCCCAGGGTCAACCCACCCATCTGGAGAGTGGCCAAAAAACACCAGGAGTCAGAATTCCGCTCCGTGTCAAAATCCCGACCGCATTTAGGCCTCAGTATCCCGGTTCCATCAGTTTCCAAATTGGGCGGGGCGAAGCGTATGCGTTTGTTATTCAAGCATTCTGACGATTTCAGATCCAATTGCTTGCTGGTTCTGGACGAGGATACGGGCAAAGAGGTCGGAACCATTCGATTAGGTGGGGCCGGGGCGGATTCTTCCGGCGGCATCGACATATGGTTGTTCGATGGTAAGTATCAGACCCGCGTGAAACGTTACGATACCGCGGTGGGATTTGTGTTGGGCGTTGAATCGGTCCTCAATCACCTTGAGGACCTACAGTTTCAGTTTGCTTCGCAAGCGGCTTAGACGCTGTCTGAAAGAAGGGCCGCCTCAATTGGCGGCCTTTTTCTCTCCCGTGCCAGGGTAAGCCCACGCATCAGACAATGAGAGATAAGGCGGAGACAGCCAACGGCGAGTTCTTCCTGAACAAGCCGCACAGCCTGGCGGGCGGCGCGACAGGCGACATTCCTTGACCAAGAGCTTCACGCATCGGTCTGCGCCGGGCGCACACACGCAAAAGCCGCCAAGGTTTCCCTCGGCGGCCTGTGCCGTTGCGTTGCGTTTGCCTAGAGGTATGCCGCGCCGAGCGGTGCTCGAAGCGAAGCCCTGGCCTGCTAGCCACCGGGCGCACAGCCTTCATCAAATGAGGCTGTCGATGCGTTGCCGGCGTGTCGGGGCCAACGTTTCCCCGATGCGAGCCATGCTGTCACTGGCGCTGATGCTGATCAAGCCAGCACTGCTGTCCTAGCCGCCAAGTACCGCGGCTTAACGCAACAAATCAGCAAGCTTAATCGGCTGTACCGCGGGCCTTATCGCAACAAAGCCATCGCCGTTAAACCTAATCAGCAAGCTTAATCAGCGGGTTTTCTTGCGCCGCACGGTTGCCGCGCTATCGTCATCCCGCCGGTCACTGAAATTGGAGGTGATCCATGAGCGATAAAACAAGGAAGGACCTCGCATTCAAACAGCGAGAGCCGGGAAGGACTTTTCAGCGCGCCAGTAAACAAAAGGCAGCAACGGAATACGAGGTAGCGCAGGAAGCCTTCTGGAAAAATTATGAACGATTGAAGGCCGAGCGGCTGGCGAGGGAAGCTGCGAAGTCGAAAGAAAAATGATGGCGAAACCTTCCACACCGACCAAGGCTGAGCTGCATGAGATGCTGGCCGAGGCGGTCCGCAACACGCAACCCCAGCCGCCAGCCGAGCCGGTCCGTAACACGCAACCCGGCAAGACGCGATCCGCGCCGAAGCGCACAGCCAAGATCAAGAGCGTGCGCCGCAAGCCGCGGCCTCGATAAAGCCCGCCGGGCGGCACCTGAGCGAGAACGGCGCAGCGATTACCAACACGGTCGCTTTTTGAGCAGAAGCGGACATCAATTGGCAGGCAGGATCGGCCAGTCCGGTCGCGAATGAGACCCTAAGTGGATTTCTCCGCTGATGTGTATCTCGAGTTGTACAATTCTCGTGAGTCCGGTGGCTGGGCTCAGCTGCTTGCACGCGCGCCCTTCGGCTCGATCCACACCCAGCCAATGAAGCCGGCAAGTGCGGCACAACTCGCGGCCACCAGCAGTATAGCGCGCAACGCGTGCTCGAATGCGAGCGTCGCCTCCTCGTCAACGCCGGGCTGACCGGACATCACGGCGTTCAGGGCCTCGCTGGCCTGGGTAGGCGTCGTTCCCGGAAGATGAGATAAAAAGCTTGCAAAGAGCACCGTACCGAGCACGGCAACCGCAAGCAGGCCAGCTACCCGAGCGACCGCACTGTTGACGCCCGAAGCAACGCCCGTATGGGCTTTGCCGGCGGACCCCATTACAGTTGACGTCAGCGGCGCGACCGTAGTCGCCATCCCGACGCCCAGCAGAAACATCGCCGGAAACACACCGACCCAGTAAGGCCGGCTGAGATCGACAAAAGCAAGCATCGTCAATCCGCAGGCCGCGACGATGGGTCCGGCAGTGAGTAATAGTTGCGGCCCCAAACGGTCGGCGACGCTGCCGGCCCATGACGCTCCGAACCCCATTGTCAGCGCGAGAGGCAGCAACGCCGCGCCGGCCTGTGTCGCGGAGTAGCCTCCGAGGCGGATCAGACTGAACGGCACGTAGTAGAGCGCACCTCCAACGGCAAAGTAAAGGAACAGCGTCAGGGCATTCGATGCCGAAAAATTGCGAGATCGATAGAGCGACAGCGGCATCATCGCTCGTTGATGGAGACTTGCTTCGATCACGACGAACGACGCAAGGAGAGCGGTTCCCACGCCCAAGGAAGCCAGCACTGCTTTGTTGTGAAATCCCGACGCTGGAATCGCGTTCAGACCCCACGTAATCGCAGCAAAACCAAGCGCGAACGAAGCGGCGCCGCTCCAGTCGATTTGACTCGCGCGGGGATCGCTGCTCTCGCAGCCGAAGCGAAGCGCAAGTCCTGCCGCGGCAATGGCAAGCGGCACATTGAGGAGGAAGATCGCCCGCCACGAGACCTGATCGACCAACCAGCCGCCCAGCAATGGACCTGCCGCCATCATAAGTGCACCTGCGCCCGCCCAGATCCCGATTGCATGATTCCGCTCGTGCTCGTCGAAAGCCGCCCCCAGCATTGCCAGACTGGCCGGCATCAAAAGGGCAGCGCCCAAACCTTGCGCCGCGCGGCTGACGACAAGCACCGTGATGTTCGGCGAGAACGCGCAGGCGATGGACGCAGTGGTGAAAACCGCAACGCCCACAACAAAAGTCGCGCGTCGGCCATAAAGGTCGGCAGCCGAGCCGCCGATCAGTACGAAAGCACTGAGCAGCAGCAGGTAGGCCGTGACGATCCACTGTGTCGTTGCCGAATCTGCGCGTAGCGCCTGTTGGATCGCCGGCAACGCGATATTCACCACCGAGCTGTCGAGAAGAGCCATGCTGGATCCGATGATGGTCGCCACCAACGTCAGCCACTGGCGTCTCTGCGACGATGCCGTGTCGAACGCCGGTGTCGCCTCGATGATCCCGGCGTCGCAGGGCGGCGGTACGAACCCAACCATTGGATGCTCGAGAAGTACGGTTGTCGCCGGTCAGGGTGCGCCTCGTGCATATCGTTGGCAACAGTCTATGCTACCGTTAAGAGAAATGATGGCCGCCAGCAGGTGGGAGATTGAGATGGATGACAGAACCGTGCGGACTGCGCTGCAGCGCCATTGGGATGCTTCGGACGCCGGCGATTTCAAGGTCGAACATGAAATCTACTGCGAGGACGCCGTGCTTGTTTATCCACAATCGGGCGAGCGGATCCGTGGCCGACGCAACATTCAAGAGAGCCGATTCGTCCAGCCGAACAAGAAGCGTTTTACGGTCCGGCGAATTATCGGCAGCGGCGATCTCTGGGTCACTGAATTCGTACTTACCTATGACGGAATACCATCTTACGCTGTGAGCATCATGGAATTCCGCGAAGGACTGGTGGCTAACGAAACGCAATATTTCGCAGATCGGTTTGACCCTGCACCCTCGCGTGCGCATCTTGTTGAGTGAACAGGCGAAATCAGGTCGCTCCAGATCGACCACCCGGGAAGGATCAGCGTCGATGTCGATGAGACCATGTCTTCGACGACTGCTTCTGGCCCATCGCGTCATTTCACGGCGCCGCATCAATCAAGTCGCTTCCGCTGCAAAGCGGGCGTCCAGTTAAAATTGCTCAAGAGGCTATGGACTCATCGCCGGATGCGTCCGATTCTTGATCCTGGCCTGCTCAGCCTCGGGCAGGACTACTCCGTTTTCCCCACCATCAGCCCGACGAGAAAAGGCTACGCTAGCCAGCGGCCGGGGGAGTTGGGGGGTGCCCTATGTCTAGTCTCGACGAAGAGTTCATTACCATGATCGGTGGACTTGCCGCCTTTGCTGCCTTCTGCGTTGCGGCCTTGCTGTGGTTGGGATGACATCATCGCCGGGTGTGCCGCTTCTGATCTTATCCACACGTTAACGATCCTTAACTTGCGATGTTGCCAGGTGGGCCTAGCTTGCCTTCTGTGGTGATGTCACCATGTTTGCCCCCAGCAGGCAGCCCCGCCCTGTTTCTCTCTCCGGGCGGGGCTTTTATTTGTCAGAGCCAACAAATCAGAACTGAGGCCGGTGCGTCCTCGCCGTTGACGGGCGGTCGCGCCAGCGTAGTTACTGTGGTATGCTTGGGGCAAAGCAGGAGTGGACGCTATGACGATCGAGAGTCCCAATGTCAAAGGCATCTGGACGACGATTGAAGTAGACGAAGAGGGCACTGAAACAGTCCTGGTAGGGAAACCGATCTCGAACTGAATGCCGCTCATCCCGCTTTTGATCCTGCCAAGGTGGATGCCTTGATTGAAGCCGCAACGAGGAGTTTCGCCACGAGTGGCGGGACGTTCGATCGCATCCACTTAGTTCCAATCACGAAGCCCGCGCGGTGAAGAAGGTCCGCAAGGCCGCCATTTCGTGCCGTAAGCCACGGGATCGATGCCGTCTGTGAATGGCCCCTGGGCAACGAGGCTCGGAATTTTTGCGTAGGAAGAACCTCAGTGCCGGCTGGCCGTCTCCAGGAACTTGAGAATTGAGGCCGGTACCTCGTCGTACTCAACGTAGCGTCGGCGCAGCTCGTCGGCGATATCCAGAGTCACGTCTCGGCACCATCCTTCAGCAACATTGAAGGCGACGATGCGGACAGGATTTTCATACTGTCCTTCGAGCAAATTTCTGACCAGCGTCGGGCGGCTAGCTCCCGCTTCGTCGGTCTCGCGCCATGCCCTGCCGAGACGTCCGAAATCGTCCAGCACGAGATAGATGTCTCGCTCAAGCCCGTTGGGCGCGATTGATGGAGAGCTACGCACGACGAACTCCTCAAACGGAAATGGCACCCACCACTAGTTAGTCTGACTAGTCAGCGCGAGGTTCGGAGAGGTACCGGAAAACGGCGGAACGGACGTATCCCAATAACGTTGATTGGATTGTGAGTAGGCTTCCCCGCCAGCAGTGCCAAAGCGAGTACGTTCCCGCGGGTCGCTCACACCAGTCGAAGCGGGTCGCTCTCGCCAGTGCCAGCCGAAGCGGGCCGGTCTGCTTGCGTTTAGTGCAGCACTAGGGACGGCGCTGGTGACAGCGCCGTTTCCTATTTGGGCGGCGAAGCAGCCACCCCCTGGACCTGGCGGCTGGCATTTTGTTCTCTTTCTGTTCTTATGGAAACCTGGGTGCTGCCCGTATTGCCCGGCGCCTGGTTTGCACCTCGGTGCCCTGATTTGCCTTCGCAGTTTTCCGCGCTGAGAACATTGTTCCCGTGCTATAAATTGTTCCCATGGGGCTTAGGAAACGGGCGCACCGTGGCCATCCATCGACTGTTGCAGAACGTTGCGCTGGGACCAGAGGAGATCGACCGGCTTTCGAAGGCTTATGAACAAGCACTGCGCACAATCGGCGTGAAAGAACGTGGCGACCCTCTAACCGAACTGATAGCCAAGAAGATAATAGAAATCGGCAAAACCGGTCTGAAAGACCCTGCGAAGATTTCCGCACAGGCAATTAAGGAACTGCGTCTCCAGTAAGGCCGCCTCAAGTTGGCGGCCTCTTTCATTTCTGGCCCTGAGCATGCCGGAGATTGATGCTGTTGGGGCCAAACCCAACCAAGAGCAATCGGACGACACCGACCCGCCAGAGGCGGCGGCAGATGAAGCCATCGCAAGCATGCGGCGGTGATGCGCGCGGAAGGCGATCAATGCCTGATCGTCGCCGACGATTTCTCGAAACCGAACTGGAAAAACTGCTGCTATGCGATTCGCAAGGATTGATATGATTAGCGACCTGCAATCGCGAGTTCTTCCTTAATAAGCCCGCATCTGACTATGGCGCTGCATTGCCTGCATCCCCATATACTTGTCATGACTTCATGGAAACCGACGCCGCGCGCACCGGCAAAGACCAAGGCTGAGCTACGCGAGATGCTGGCACAGGCCGTGCGCAACACGCAGCCAAAGCCCCAAGACGAACCCAAGCCGTTACCCAAGACCAAAAAGGGTCGCCGCTAGCAACGGTCAGCTTTTCGGCGTCCGCGCAGCCTTCGCGCACCCACAATCCTTCGACCACCGCTGCTGGCCCATAAATCTTTGGCCAAGCACGGGGGGCTTCCCACAACAACACGAGAAATAAAAAACAGTGAGGGAGGGCTCTGAGAAAGCCCTCCCTCTCGGTCACCGTTGGTCTTCCGGCGCGCGGACCTCGGAGAAAAACCCCACCCCTCCCCGCGCAACGACCAATCTGTTCGACGCCAGGTGCCACACTCTCGCCCGATATCCGCGAGGGATGGAATGCGCGCGACACTAGCAGGTTACCTCCGCTCGCCAAGGCGATAGTTAACTTAACCTTAACGGCGCAGCATCTCGCTCCTGCCCGTAAGCAATTGCACCGACTCACGTATTTAAGCGCGGCCTTATTGCGCCGGCTGCCCAATAAGGCAATTGCACCCGATTGATAAGCCATTTGGTGCCCGCGCTATCACCGCGCCTAAAGGGCTGGGGAGTCCGCTGGTGGTCCTTTTTTGCAGTGGCGTGGCCACGTGCGGGCGGCGCCTAAGACCCCTGCACGGCCCTGGCTACTGGCCGGCAACATTGGCGGGCTATGCACTCGAAATATTTGCCACGACATGCAGAAGTTGGACGCCGGAGCAGATCGAACGGCGATGAGACCTGGTCATCTAGGGCGCCTCCGTGGCGCGCGCGTCGCCGAGGCGCTGGGAATGGTCAAGGAGTGGTCAAGGTCTCGCTTGACGTCGTTCGATAGTACGAGTTGGTCGAGAAAAACGGACGAGGCCAGGTCAAAAGACTGAGAGCCGTTTTGGTCGTGTTTGCGTTCACTGGTCGATTTCACCCAGCATCAGGAAACATTCACCGGCGGGTTGACCTAGGTCAAAGCAGAAGCTGGTTTCTTTCCGTGGAATGCTGACACGCCGCCGGTTCATCTGAGCTGGGTGGCCGACCCAGGAGGATGATCATGGCAATCCAGATCGTGATGGACCACACTGGCGATACCCGCCACCACTTCAATCCAGAAGACGTGCAAGCATTGGCGAAGGCGGAAGAGCGATTCAAAAAGCTCACTGGACTTGGCTTCACTGCGGCCGTCCGGACCGCTTCGGGAGAGGTCTCCAAAGTTCAATCGTTCGATCCCAACGCTGAAGAGACCGTGTTCTTTCCGCGGCTGGTGGGCGGCTAGTCACATCGGCGACCATGTTCCTGTTTCAACGATCTCTGCCCGCGGTTCGCATGCGTATCCATGCCCTACGTCAGCTATACCGTAAAGCCTTGGCTGAGAACACGAGCGATGCTCGGGGCTTGCGGCTTATGCGACGCTGGCTCTCACCGGACCAACGAGCGGAATTCGATCATTCAGGAAGTTTCGAAGTGGTCGGTTGCCACAGCGGAAAAAGATACCGAATCTATAGTGGTACGGCACAAAACGTTTTTGAGATAGATGATGCTGGTTGGCTCATAGTGGGTTTGTGTTTCATACCGTCTGGCGAGCTAGTCGCGGGCGATGTCATGCTCGCTCAGAAAATTGCCTTGGAGACGAATGAGAACGGGGCGTTGGCGGTAGCACACAGGTTTTTGCCAAGGGGAAGTTTCGCACGCACCCGTCTTAGGCGACCAAGGCGCCACTATGGAGCGTTTTTCAGTTAGGAACGATGTGCCGAGCCGTAGCGGAAAGCGTGCATCCGACTATGCCAGCCTGATAAGGGCGGTCGCGGCGCTTCGAGATTAGACCTTCACGCCGGGTTCATCACGGTGGAGCGTTACAATGCTGTCGCACCGTCTGCCAATTGATTGCGCTAGATCAATACTGCCGTCTGGTACTGCCCTAAAGTGGCAACTTCTGATGATTGTCTTAACTCCGAGGTTCGACCTATAGTCGGACCTAGGTTTTTCCGACCAAGAAGGTCATGCCGTCGCGGCCTCGACCAATTGAATTGCGCTGCTCGTGGGAGCTGGCAATCGCGCTCGGGGCAATCGAGCCAGCATCAGTACAACATCTACGGCAATTGCTCCGTGACGGGCGGCACCTGATGATGCGCGACCGATCAACTGGCTGGCCGATGTTCTGGCGGATTGCGGATGGGCTGCGATTGCGGAATTCGTCACAGCGTTAGTTTCGCTCGGCTGTGCAAACCTGGTGTCCGTCGGGCGTTATTTCATACTTGCCATCTCGGCGAAAAAGCCAGCCGGGACCATCTGTTGCGCAGCATGCAGCCTACAAAGTGGGTGGCTGCCGCCGGGGTGATAGAGGCTGTCATCGCGCGCGATGAGGTACCCGTATAGCTGGGCTTGACGCAGCGTCCTGAGCATTTGTGGCTGCTTGTTCATTTATCCATCAAGCGCAAATGCGCCGAAGGTTCCCACCCGTTTTCCACTACCGGCTGTCGAGCTTTAAACAAACGCCAACAAGCGACCCTACTAAGGCGCAGCAATTACTTGCAATTTTAGCCAATGCCTTATTGGCAAAAGCAGCCAATAAGGTAATTTGGCTCGGCTGGCGCGGTTATTGGAGCTTGTTTTGTTCGCGCCGCCCACGCGCTCACCCTGGGCACGGCAGGCCAGTTGTGAAAGCGCGTTTAAAAGCGCTGCGGAGTCCGCTGGCGCTAGTTTCCGCAGCTGGGGGCAAATGCACGCCGGACTCTGATTTCGACTGGCGCACCGCAGGGGCACTGCCCAAGGGGGCACGCGGGGCGCTGAAACAATTATAACGCTGCGGGTAACGCGTCGTTGGTCTTTCAGCGCGGCTACGGCGCGGGCACGCGCTTGCCGCGCGGCTGCTCGGCAATCGGCTTGGCGGTGCGACCGTGGACCCGGACCCGAACGGCAAATACGGTGGTTTGGTTTGGGGGCCGCGCAACAGCGCGACCGTTTCGCAAAAGAATTTCGTCCGTGGCGGCGCATCCGAGCCGGTGGAAAGCCAGCCATTGCTCAGATGACGCGAACGCCCATCCCTGACGTCAGCGAGTGGGACCGCTCCGTGCTCTGAAATGAGAGCGGCCCCCGCCAACCGCTTGAAATTGCCGTGATGGAAGAAATCAGGGCTCCCTTCATCCGCTTTTATTCAGATTTACCCAGTTTGGGTCCAAATTTGGGTCCATGAAATCGGTCTCCGTAGGTCGGCTGCCCTGACGGGCGGGGCATCGATCGCCTTCTGCTGCAGCCACGACGCGAGATCGTCGCTATCCGTCAACGTTCAGCTTTTTTCGCTTATGATTGGCCAAGGACGACCGGACGCCAAATCGGGGTGACGTAGCTCATTCTCTGGTGCTCCAATGTCGTCCCTAATCTGATCGATGAGAGTCAGGCACCGTGCAGCCGTATCATCGACTCCACCGGTCGTTGTCATGCTCAACAGTTTCTTGCGGAGTTCTACGGCAGCTACAGGTACTACGTCGTATGCACCCTTCCAACTCTCCGAGGGCACTCGCTCAGTGATAACCTCTTCTACCATATGCCAGCCCACTCGCGGTCGCTTCTGTTCCATCTCAAACCTGATTAGGAGCAGCAAACCCTCCGGGTCTGGGCTAGCTGCAAAGGATTGTGCAAGTAATTCTAAGCCTGGGGAGATGAGGCCATCTTTCAGCAAATCCAAAACATATGAACGCAATTCAGGATGCTCGCGGATTAGGCTGCCGATCTGCCGATCAAGGTGCCAACTATCAGTTGAGCTTCCGTTGAAAACGCCGGCGGCGGTAAGCTGAATGAACCGCCGTGCCGCGGAAAGAGTGTTCATCCGCAAGACTGCCCTACGCCAGCTGGGCATCGCATAAAGGCGCTCATCTTCTTCGGCAAGCTCGAACAAAACTTGTTCGCCTTCAGCAGAGGGCGCTTCGACGAAAGCACCGACCATCTCTTCCACCAGCTGCGGGCTTCGCTGGTCTTTTGGAAGGCCGCGAACAATGGGTAAGGCTTCGGTAGGGCGATCTACAAATGGTAACAGTCTTAGCCATTCCCTAAGCTGATAGCCGGCATTGTCGGAGAGTATCCACGGCTCCACTTTCGCCGCTTCAAGAACCTCGGCAATACCGGCAGCAACAAGCTTTATTCCGATCTCCTCGCCGGAAAGAACCAAGTTCAGAAGCAATCCTGCCCGTGATCGCCTGGGTGCGAGCGAGATTAGCTTCTGAATTGTTGCTTCCCGTTGGCCGTGCGGCAGCCGTGCTCCGATTATACCAAGTTCAACTGCGAGCTTCTTCTGCCTGTCAGTCGCCCCATTAGAGATCAATAAATCAATGGCGCGGAAAATCGCTTCACCTTCAGCCGACGTCTCGGCAGGATGAGCCGCACGGGCTGCCCGTCGCTCTTTGACCCGCGAAAAGTCCACGCCGCTGCCAAACTTCTTATCGCCTCTTGGCTCATTGGCGTCCGTCCACTGCGCCGCAAGTACAGTCGCAGCCAAAACACCGAAATGTTCGTCCGCGAGATATCCCTCCATCAGCACAGCCGTCTCCGGCGCTTTGATAGATAGGAAGGCGTGCATATATTCGTGCGTCAGGGGCATGCGGGACTCATGCACGGCGTCCCTAGCCTGCCAGCCACTCGCCTCGGCCTCCTCCCGAAATGCTCGGTAGCGTCGCAGGTTGTCGTCGAGAAGCCGTTTGAGTAGTGGCAACAACGTTGTGGCAGGCGCATAGCTTATTAACGTCGCAATCGAGGCGACCTGCGATCGGCTCGCCGCGATGCCGGATGCGAGCATGCGCTCTCCCCAAAGCTGAGCCAGCTCAGTAATTGTCGCTAGGGCCTGAGGGTTGAACGGCCTTCCCCGTTCGTCCACATCTTTTGACTGACGGCAGAGCAGCTCCGCTAGTTCAGCGATTTCTTCAATTTTAGCGTCCGCCGACCGCGCCTTGACCGCGGCGATCAAGCTTGATCCGGGGATATGTCCAATGCGGACACGAAGATTATAGGAGCGATCACTCGCGGCTTGATCGTGTTCGCCGTTAATTAAACGTTCGCGCTTCTTGGCCTCAAATAATGCGTCAACCATTCGGCAGGCCGCTAGTGGTCCCAAGACCGACGCTGCAGCCTCTGCGCGGCGATCATGCGCGCTCGTTTCGGCAAGGGCTATATCGGCGAGTTTTTCGTCTTCGAGTGCAATGCCGACTGAGGCCAAAATGTCGTCCGCGCCGTAAGTCAGCGAGCGGTTTTCGCGCACCCGGCTCAACAAGCCGTCAGCGAGCGCGCGAGGATAACGCCGATACACCTGGTTGAGCAAGTATCTGTCGTCACGCTTTTCGTCAATCTCCATTTGGGAGATGATCGCCGTAACTTCTGCATCGTGAGCTGGGTCAACATCAGAAATCATAATTGACACCAAACGCTCATGGTCTGGAACATCCGCTTTCAGCTTACGTTCGCGCGCGGCCTTTAGCCGCTTTTGAACGTCGGTATCGGAGACGTCATCGATAATTCTCTCCGATGCAAGAGCATCAAAGAGCTTGTCCTCAGCGGTGCTCAACACTTCGGCAACATGTCGATCGGCGCGCCGAAACACGAGCGCATGAATGACTGCAGCTTTCACTTCTGAGTCTTTATCCTCCTTTGCAATAGCCGTCGCGAGATCGAGACCATCCATCCCGCTGCGTGCCGCAATTTCGTGGAGAAAATTCTTTCTGACTGCAAGCGGCAGCCCCTCAATTCGTCGTGCCGGGTCGGTTCCTAGAACCGAAGGACGAAAGCGGTTGCCCGCGCGAAGCGCGGAGAAGTGCACCTGATCGTCCTCATGCGTAATCAGTGGCCAGACCAGATCAAGAAACTCTGGCCTGCCAGATGTAATCATGAACCGAAGCGCTCTATCTACTGCCCCGATCCTGTGCCATCCACGAACAAGGCGCTGCATCTTTTCATTGATTGAACCCCAAACAGGATCCGTCGAGCGAAAGATCATTTCGGCTGCAAGCATTGCATCAACTTCGAAGGCCACCAGAATAGCTGCGCCACACGCTTGCTGTTCCCGTTCGCGTCCGCGAGCTAGTCGTTCGACGGCAAACAGTACAGCCTCTTCCCACTGGCGCTTGTCGAAAACTTCGGCCTTGAGCCTATTACGGGACTCGACCCTTTGGGCGGCGTCCATCATGAGCCGTTCGACGTAATGTGAGGCGTACCATTCTTGAAACTGCTGGTGTTGAAACAAGTAACCGGGGGTATCGCCGGCACGCATGAGTACATGGTGACTGACCAGCACTTCCAGCACGTCGTTGGGTTGCCGCACCGTGACTATTTGGCCATCGGCGAGCAGTTTATTTGTCGTGTCCGAAATCGACTTCCGAGCGTTACTGTCAGTCAACGCAGTATTAGCACTGCGGGTGGCAACATCTGCCAAGCCATCAAGGAAATCCTGCTGGAACCCTTGCGCGATCTCACCCAGCCTTTCAGAACTTAGGGGCGCTCTTTCGTGCGCGGCTACAAAGCGCCGCAGCACTTGTTCTTTTGTTGTAGGAAACGGCGCTCCTTCAGGAAGAGAAAGTAAGGCAATTAAATAAAGCGGAACCGCGATCAGTTCTCGCACGCCGGCCGTGCGCCAAGCCTGATCTAAGATGCGCGCGCCCACCTCGCCACGTGTCGACGTAGCGATTTCCATCTGCTGCGTTTCGCTCAGCGGCAAGAGGTCCAAGCGCGTTCCTTCGAAAGGAACGTCGAGAACTTGCTTTCGCGTCGATATCACAAAACCCAATTCAGGCAGTTGCGCTTTCAGGGCTTCGATTTGCACTCTCGCCCGCGTTCTGGCGGCGCTGTCCAGTTCGTTCCAGCCGTCCAGCAGCAAGACGAAACCGGGCCTCTCAGCAGCTTTGCGTAAATCTTCGTCCGAGATGTCCCGAAAGGCTGGACGGGATAAAATCGCCCCCAGCAGCGTTTCGTTCTGGGTTGCCCATTCGCCGAGCAGTACCACAAGCGGTACGCCGCTATGATTAGTCAGAATGCCTTCGGCGATCTGAAAGACAGTTGTCGTCTTTCCCATTCCGGGTGGGGCAACGAGAATCAGATCATCAAGTGATGTGACCAGATTGGCTAGCGCGCTTGTGGTCGCCGACTCATTACTACCAAAAACCTTCAAGGAGAGCGCCACCGACGACGACGGCCATTTTGGTGTCCGCCTAAATATGCTGACATCAGATGCGGCCGCCGCAAAAATTCGTGCTGCTAGGTTGGAGTCGACCACAAGCCTGCCCGGTGGCGGGTTGCGGAGGACGTTCCGCCGCGATTCCGCTTCCGCCTCCGCTTTCCACTCCCGTAGCCGCTCAACCGTGAACTCAGGGTCGTTCGAGTCTATAGCTTTCCCGTGATCTCGGCACATCCAAATGCCGTTGCTAACAGACCTCCGCTTTTCTGGTGTCATAGTCGCGTCGTAACGCGGACCGCCCGGAGCTGCTGCGGTGATGTGGGCTGCCGTGCCTATGTTAATGTAGCCCTCGTCATCGGCCGTTGCCCCCATAGTTGGCCGGCCGCAAAACGGATAAGAGCAAAGACCGTTCGCCCGTCTGGCAATCTGGAGCTTTGTCTTCTCGCTGAAATCGTCTCTGTTCTTCTTCGCCATTGGGCGCGAACAACTCAAGAATCAAGCTAATCTGGCCGGGGTACCATGCAGCTATACCATTTTTAATTGCAACACGAGAACGGCTACCGTGAGTTGGAACGCCCTTTTCGGCCCAAGTTCAAATGCGGAAAGCGCCAATCGCCGGGCTCATTCTGGAGACCATCCAATCGCGAGCAAGTGGAAATTCTCGGACGACTGACATGAAAATGCGCGGGACCGAAGCCCCCCGCACTTCACGGCTCGCATAAAGGGCTACTCGGCCATGTACTGCTCGCCCGTGATCTGCCCGGCCGCGAACTTCTTAGCCGATGCGATGTTGCGCGCCGCCGTCTTGTCGAATGCGGGCAGAGTCGCCGGCGCATATTCTGCCAGCACCGGCCTGGTTGCGTTCCTGCGGCACATGGTTGCGCGAACCGCATTCTTGCGCTAGTCCACCTTGGGACAGTTGGCTTCAACCGCTGCCCTATTGAGCGCGGCCACGGTCACATCATCCGCCTTCCCCGGCGTGAGAAGCATCGCTCCAACGAGCAAGATCAGCAATCGACTGTGCCCTGGGAAACAGCAGCTTCTCATGGTCGCCCCACCGCTTAGAGCCTTTCAAAATGACAGAAGCGCGGGACCGATTAAAGCCACGCGCTCCTATTCCATCAGTCGCCGACAATGCGCATGCGGTGACGATTTATGAGCTTCCACACGTCAGCCATGAACGCCTGTTGCTCGTCTGGTGTCAGTAGCCTGATGAACTCGCTCCAATCTTTTCTTGGTACCGAAGCTCCCGGTATCACTCGGGGGCGGCAACGCCCATTCCGTCGTCGGGCCAGACAGAGCTCAACCTAGAGCTTAAGGAAGTCCCACTGTCTTCTGAATTGCGATGGTTCGTTGTCCCTTTGATCGTTCTCGCGGTTGTGGATTTGTTTTATTTGCAGCATTGGGGCTGAGGATGTGGGGAAATTGGAGAATTAGCGGGTTGAAAGCGAGCGCAAAACGATGGCTCGGTTCGTCATGATCCTTGATTGGTGCGGTCTGGCGATAGCATTTGCGTGCGGGGATAGCTGCATTGACGATTGTGGCGTCTGCACTTATCGGCATTTGAAGCCATCCGCCGCCTGATCGAGATCTGGCTGGAAAACCAAAAGAAGAGCTCACAATAATTTGTTGCTCACCGAACGCACCAATAACTAGATCAGCCAGTGCGCGTCACGGTATCGACGCTGTTACCACCACTGGGAGTATTTCGCAGTGCTGCGAGCAATTTTCCTTACGGCCTGTTTAGTTGCGGCGTCTCCCTCGGTTGCGCATGTGCGCGTGATCGCCGGGGATATTCAACATCTATACGGGCCTGGCGGTGAGGTGCTCGACGATGCTGAGCTGCAGGCGCGAAATGAGCGCGCCTTCGCAAGAATGGACGTTGAAAAGCAGCGCGCAATCGAGAGCCGCCAACTCGAGCTCGAGGCTGAGCAATTTCAGGCAGAACAGAGCTTTTCCGCAACCCAGTTGTGGAGGTGAGGCAGCGCGGATTTTATCATCGAGTGACTCCGGCACCTGCGCGCGCCGTGGCGTCGCGAGGGGGCAGCTCGCCCTTGCATAGACGTGACCGGCGATCGCTAGGCCCGCGTCGACCACGCACCAGGCGCGCACGACGATGTCGCCACGCCGTGGCCGGTGTTGTCGATTCGCTGACCGCCAGTAAATCTGGATATGACAGCTCGATGCGGTGGGTCAGCGGCCCCTACGACGATGACTACGACGACGACGGACTTCCAGTGATCCGTACGCCGCGCGGAACCGAACGTTGAATCCAGGCGCTGAGGGTAAATCGGGAGCGATATAAGATAGTCTGCCGTTGCAGGTGAGGCATAGTGACTTCCGCTCTTCCCCCAACAACGGACATGGCGACTGCTTCGGTATGTCCGAGAAACGTGCCAGAACCGGTCATGCGGTCTTCGCGCCTCCGCATCCGAGGGAATCAGGGCGCGCATCGCTTCCCGTCTTGTCAGCAAAGCGCCAAAGGAGCAACTTGATGTCCGCAAACCAAGTCATCTGCGGAACATCGGCCAACATCGGTCATTAGTGGCGCCCCGCTAACGTTGCTGGCTGTATTGCAGGTGAGTGGGCGGATTCGTCGCCCGTCGGTCTCTGGTCCGAAATTGGGGCAATCCCGATGGTCGTTGCCGGAACATATGATCCGTATCTCGTGGCGCTGTCCATTATGGTCGCCGCCCTTGCATCTTACACCGCCCTCGATCTCGGCGGGCGCGTGGCGGCGGCCCGAGGACTCGGGCGTCCCGTATGGCTAGCGGCGGCCGCTATCACAATGGGGGGCGGCATATGGTCGATGCACTTCGTTGCCATGCTCGCCTTCATCATGCCGACACCGATGTCATACGAAATCGGATTGACCACCCTTTCGCTCGTGGTGGCGATATTCGTTACCGGCGGCGGCTTTTACGTCATTAGTCGCCACAGCGGATCGCCGCTTCGCCTCGTTCTCAGCGGCATCTTCATGGGACTCGGCATTGCCGCCATGCATTATATCGGCATGGAGGCCATGCGGGAGCACGTCGAGCTCAGCTACGACCGCTTATTCGTTGCGCTCTCCCTGATCATAGCGATCGGCGCCTCGACGGCGGCACTATGGCTGGCATTCCGAACCACAGACCTTGGGCAAAAACTCATTGCCGCCGCCGTCATGGGCCTGGCCATTTCCGGTATGCACTATACGGCGATGGGAGGGACCACTTTTGCAGCTCACGGCCCGGTTCCCGCGGCCCGCGGATACGCAAGTCTCGATCAAACCAATCTGGCCTTGGCCGTTGCGGGGACAACGTTTGTCATTCTGGCCTCCGCATTGATTGCCTCCCTGTCCGAGCAGAAGCGCGCCGAAGAAGCGCTGCGTGAGGCGCAGGCGGATCTCGCACATGTCAGCCGGGTGACCACGATGGGCGAGTTGTGTGCCTCCCTGGCGCACGAACTGAGTCAACCTATTACTGCTGCCCTCGCCAACGCCGATGCCTGCTTGAATTGGCTCGCTCGCGACACCCCAAATCTCGAAAAGGCGCGCGAGTCTGCAATGACAATCGTGAAAGATGGAATGCGTGCGGCGGAGATCATCGCCCGGATCCGTCTGCTCTGTAAGAAGGGTACTCCGCAACGGGAGTTGGTTGATGTAAACGAAGTTATTCAGGAGTTGATCGTCCTCCTGCGCAGCCACATCACGCGATACTTCATATCAGTACAGATGGAGTTGGCGGCAGATCTTCCTCAGGTCAGCGGGGATCGCGTGCAATTGCAGCAGGTCATGATGAACCTCATGATGAACAGCATCGATGCGATGAAGGATGCGGAGGGGACGCGCGAACTCGCCATCAAGTCGTACCGAACGGGAAACGAGCAACTTATGGTTTGTGTCAGCGATTCCGGCGTTGGGCTGCCCTCGCAGCAGGCGGACCAGATCTTCCACGCCTTCTTTACCACGAAGCCTCATGGGATCGGTATGGGATTGGCCATCTGCCGCTCCATAGTTGAATCGCATAGCGGCCGTTTGTGGGCTGCCGATAATTCTCCGCGCGGCGCGCGTTTTCACCTCATTTTACCCACCAGGTCGATGAAAGCATAAGACGACCTATGATTGGAAACCTAAACGCATTGCTGTGACAAGACTGGCAATGAATTGGCGCTCGCCTGGTGTCTCCGAAGGAGCAGTCAACCGACGCCTGCTGCCTAACACTTTGCGATCGAGCGGCCAGCGAGAAGTGGCACCGACACCACATACTCCGTAGGGCGCGAAGTCCGAGAATGGGATGGACCGGCCGTGCTCCTGGCCCTAACGGCTTTCGATGGGGGCTTAGAAGCGCGAGGAGCGCCACCGCGCACCCCGGCCCGCCCAAGCGTTCTGGCTGCCCAGCCCGCCCCCAGCGCCCAGCCGCGCCGGGCGCACCCAGCAAAACCTGGCGTGAAATCTCAAGCAGAGAGGTGTATCGTGGGTCTTCTCCCAGGAGGCGATGATGGCTGAGAATAAGACACCCGCTGACCTAGCACGTTCAATGATGACCAAAAATCTTGAGCAAGCTCACGAGGCGATTACGAACTATTTTCGGTTGGTTGAAAAGAGCA
>Ga0210405_10000443_pt1 | contig 55634 bp, 50 predicted proteins | sample IncBWH11MmetaG_FD_155492 | JGI IMG/M metagenome (GOLD analysis project Ga0210405, IMG submission 155492) | Forest soil microbial communities from Barre Woods Harvard Forest LTER site, Petersham, Massachusetts, United States - Inc-BW-H-11-M | ecosystem: Environmental > Terrestrial > Soil >...
CCGCTTTTGGAGGTCTTTCTGTTCGATTTCGATGGCGATCTCTACGGCAAAAGCCTGGACGTCGCCTTCATCGCCTTCATTCGCGACGAATTGAAGTTCGACGGCATCGAGGCGCTGATCCGCCAGATGGATAACGACAGCGCCCACGCCCGCGAACGGCTGGCCGAGGCGCCCGGAGATTTCCCGAAACTTGGGACGATCGGTAAGCAGCGGCCCTGACGCCGCCGGCCATGCCGGCAGGGCTTTGCGATTTCCCGGCCGGCTGCTATGGAAAACCCATGTTTGCGCGGCGCACCATCAGCATTAGCGGCCCGGCTTCCGCCTGAGCTTCGGCTCGGCGCAAGACCGGGATTTCCTACGTTCACCCGCGATTGATCGCGTATCTCGCGCCTCTCCGAGCCAATCAGAGCCTTCATGTCCGAAAAGCCACAAAAGTCCGACGCGACAGACTATTCCAAAACCCTGTTCCTGCCGCAGACGGAATTCCCGATGCGCGCCGGCCTGCCGCAGCGCGAGCCGGAAATCCTCAAAAACTGGAACGAGATCGGCCTCTACGAGAGGCTGCGCAAGGCCTCCGCCGGGCGGACGAAATTCGTGCTGCATGACGGGCCGCCCTATGCCAACGGCAACATCCATATCGGGCACGCGCTCAACAAGATCCTCAAGGACGTCGTGACCAAGAGTCAGCAGATGCTCGGCTTCGATTCCAACTACGTGCCGGGCTGGGACTGCCATGGCTTGCCGATCGAATGGAAGATCGAGGAAGAGAACTACCGCGCCAAGGGCAAGGCAAAGCCGGATTTCCGCGATTCAGCGGCGATGGTGGCCTTCCGCAAAGAATGCCGCGCCTATGCCGCGCACTGGCTCAACGTGCAGCGCGAGGAGTTCAAGCGGCTCGGCATCATCGGCGACTGGGATCACCCCTACGCCACCATGGATTATTTCGCCGAAGCGCAGATCGCGCGCGAGCTGATGAAGTTCGTCGCCAACGGCACCTTGTACCGCGGCTCCAAGCCGGTGATGTGGAGCGTGGTGGAGAAGACTGCGCTCGCAGAGGCCGAGGTCGAGTACGAGGATTACACCAGCGACACGGTGTGGGTGAAGTTTCCGGTCACCTCGCCGGCGCATGGCGCGCTGGCCAACGCCAGCGTCGTGATCTGGACCACGACGCCGTGGACGCTTCCGGGCAACCGCGCCATCAGCTTCTCGCCGAAAATCGCCTACGGGCTCTACAAAGTCACCGATGCGCCCGCCGATAATTGGGCCAGGAGCGGCGATCTTTTGATCCTGGCGGATGCGCTGGCGGAAAGCGTGTTCAAACAGGCCCGCGTCGCGGCCTATGAGAAAGTCCGCGCATTGCCGGCCGAGACCTTCGACGCGGTGGAAGCCGCGCATCCGCTGAAAGGCTTCGGCGGAGGCTACGGCTTCACGGTCCCGCTGCTTGCCGGCGATCACGTCACCGACGACACCGGTACCGGATTTGTGCACACCGCGCCCGGCCATGGCCGCGAGGATTTCGACGTCTGGACGGCGAATGCACGCGAACTGGAAGGCCGCGGCATCAACACCGCCATCCCCTACACCGTCGATGAGAATGGCGCCTTCACCGATCATGCGCCCGGCTTCACCGGAAAACGCGTCATCAACGACAAGGGCGAAAAGGGCGATGCCAACGACGCCGTGATCAAGGCGCTGATCGAAGCTCGCATGCTGCTGGCGCGCGGGCGTCTCAAGCACCAATACCCGCATTCCTGGCGCTCGAAGAAGCCGGTGATCTTCCGCAACACCCCGCAATGGTTCATCGCGATGGATAAGGACATTGCGGACCATGGCAAAGCAAAACCCGGCGACACGCTGCGCGCCCGCGCGCTGCGCGCGATCTCGGTCACCCAGTGGGTGCCGCCCGCGGGCCAAAACCGTATCACCGGCATGATCGCGAACCGTCCGGACTGGGTGATCTCGCGCCAGCGCGCCTGGGGCGTGCCGATCGCGGTGTTCATCCGCGAAAAGCCCGACGGCTCCGCCGAGATCCTGCAGGACGACGCCGTCAACAAGCGCATCGCGGATGCGTTCGAGCAGGAAGGCGCCGATGCCTGGTATATGGACGGTGCCCGCGAACGCTTCCTCGGCTCGCTCGCCAACGAGGACTGGAAGAAGATCGACGACATCTGCGACGTCTGGTTCGATTCCGGCTCGACGCATGCTTTCGTGCTGGAAGATCCCGTGCACTTTCCGGGCCTGGCCGGCATCAAGCGCAAGGTCGATGGCGGCCAGGACACCGTGATGTATCTGGAGGGTTCGGACCAGCACCGCGGCTGGTTTCACTCCTCGCTGCTGGAAAGCTGCGGCACCCGCGGGCGGGCGCCCTATGACGTCGTGCTGACGCACGGCTTCACGCTGGACGAGAACGGCCGCAAGATGTCGAAGTCGCTCGGCAATACCGTCGAGCCGCAAAAGGTCATGAAGGACTCAGGCGCCGATATCTTGCGGCTCTGGGTCTGCGCGACGGATTATGCCGACGACCAGCGCATCGGCCCCGAAATCCTGAAAAACACCGTCGAGACCTATCGCAAGCTGCGCAACTCGATCCGCTGGATGCTCGGCACATTGCATCATTTCAAGCCGGAAGACGCGGTGGCAGTTGCCGATATGCCGGAGCTGGAGCGGCTGATGCTGCATCAGCTTGCCCAACAGGCGGCCGTCGTGCGCAAGGCCTATGCCGAATTCGATTACAAGACCGTGGTCGCCAGTCTGTCGGCCTTCATGAACACCGAACTGTCGGCGTTCTATTTCGATATCCGCAAGGACACGCTATACTGCGATCCGCCGTCGTCATTGGCGCGGAAAGCCGCGCTGACCGCGATCGACATGATTTGCGATGCGATCCTGCGATGGCTCGCGCCGGTGTTGAGCTTCACCTGCGAGGAGGCCTGGTGGCTCTACAGGCCCGGCGCCGAACCGTCGGTGCATCTCACCTTGTTCCCGAACGGGCTCGAGAGTTTCCGCAACGACGCGCTGGCTTTGAGGTGGGAGACCATCCGCGACGTGCGCCGTGTCGTCACCGGCGCGCTGGAAGTCGAGCGCGCGGCCAAGAACATCGGCTCATCGCTCGAGGCCTCGCCGATCGTCTATGTGTCGGACAAGACGATTTTGGCGACGCTGTTCGACGTCGACCTCGCCGAAGTCTTCATCACCTCGAACTACGAGGTGAGAGAGGGCGAGGCCCCTGCCGGTGCTTTCCGTCTCGAGGGCGTGCCAGGCGTCGCCGTCGTGGTCGAGAAGGCCGCAGGAACGAAATGCGCGCGTTCCTGGAAAATCCTTCCCACCGTGGGCGAAGACGCCGACTATCCCGATGTATCCCCGCGTGACGCCAAGGCGCTGCGCGAATGGAAAGCGATGGGAGTTACCGTCTGATTTTTGATTGTCGTCCCTGCGAAAGCAGGGACCCATTACCACCGGCGTTCGACATGGACAAAGGACGATGAACGAAGACCTTTCAGAACTGTGCCGGCACGGCGTATGGGTCCCCGCTTTCGCGGGGACGACGCCGGGTTTTGTAATGGCCGCAAGATGACCGCCCGTCTCCGCCCCGGCGTGATCGCGGCGGTCGCCGTGCTCGCGCTCGATCAGGCCTCGAAACTCTGGCTGCTGCGCGTGTTCGACATCGGCCACCGCGGCGCGGTCAAGCTCGCGCCATTCCTTGATCTGGTGCTGGCATGGAATCCGGGGATCAGCTTCGGCTGGTTTCAGAACGACAGCCCGATGGCTCAGGTCATCTTGACGCTGATTAAGGCCGTGGCCGTCATCATGCTGGCGATCTGGATGGCGCGGTCGCGGACCCTGATCGCGACCATCGCGCTCGGCCTGATCATCGGCGGGGCTATCGGCAACGCCATTGATCGCTTCGCCTATGGCGCCGTGGTCGATTTTGCCCTGTTTCATGTCCAGATCGGCGGAAATACCTTCAATTGGTACGTGTTTAACCTTGCCGATGTGGCGATTGTTGCGGGCGTTGCGGCCCTGCTGTATGATTCTTTCCTGGGGGTACCCGCCGCAAAAGCGCCCTGATCCCGGCTGATACGAGCCCTCCGAGCTGATGCCTGCGTGTGTTAGAGTGCGCCCGGATCATTGGGCCGCGGGTAATGTTGGACAGGAAAAGCGCTATGCGCGATGCCGAAGCTAGCGGTTGGATGGTGCGGAATTCGTCGCGCGCGTCGGTGCGTGCGCTGCGGCTCGCGGTCGTCCCCTTGAGCATCGGCCTTGTCATGACCGCCGGAGCCGCGCGCGCGGAGGACGGCGACAAGACCATCTCGGAAAGAATAATGGACGGCTTCTACGGCACGATCCGTGGCACCAATATGGATAACCGCGGAATCGACTATCGCGAGCGATCGCCGCTGGTGGTTCCGCCGAAGCTCGATCTGCCGCCGCCGGTGGCCGCGACGGACGATGTGAAAGTGACGAACTGGCCGAAAGATCCGGATGAACGCCAGCGCAAGGCCATCATCGCCGCCAAGAAGAAGAACGCGCCACCGCCGGCTCGCGTCCAGGTGCCGAGCGAAGCCAATGCTGCTGCGGCTCCCGGCGCCGTGGCCGACCCCGCTCGCCCGATCAACATTGCTCCTCCCCCCGAGGATCCCCCCGTCCCCGGCACAACGCGTCCCGCTTACGCGAATGATCGCAACGGTACAGCTCGGATCGATCCGGTCTACGACCAGCCTGGCGATTTGTTCATGGGCGGGGCTGCAGCGTTAACTTCATCGAGTATCGGCGACACGTTGGGTCTCAATAGTCTGTTCGGCGGCAAGAAAGCGGAGGCGGTTGCGCCCGGCACCGAGCCGACGCGAGAAGCCTTGACGCAGCCCCCTCCAGGGTACCAGACACCGTCGCCGAATTATCCCTACGCCCCCGAGTCGAAGGGGTGGTTGAGCGGACAGTCGAACCCCGAGCGCAATCCGCTTACCCAAAGGTCCAGCGCATCTAGCCAGGTGCCATGATTTTTTCCCGAAACGTTGTTGTCGGGCATGCAGACAGGCCATGATGTCGTTAGATCGCTTTCGGGTTTCGCTTTTCGCCTGCCTGCTCTCGGGGCTTGCTGTCTCCGCCAGCGGCGCTCTCGCCCAGACCACGGTGACCTCGGCGCCGCCGGCAACCTTCACGATCGGCAATGGCCTCCAGGTCGTGGTGATTCCGGATCACCGCACACCGGTCGTCACGCAAATGATCTGGTACAAGGTCGGCTCCGCCGACGAGACGCCGGGCAAATCCGGTCTTGCGCACTTTCTCGAACACCTGATGTTCAAGGGCACGAGCGAACACCCGGCCGGCGAATTTTCGCAGACCGTGCTGCGGGTCGGCGGCAACGAGAACGCCTTCACCTCCACCGACTATACCGGCTATTTCCAGCGGGTGCCGCGCGAGGAACTTGGCAAGATGATGGAGTTCGAGGCCGATCGCATGACCGGCCTGATCCTGAAGGACGAGAACGTGCTGCCGGAGCGCGACGTGGTGCTCGAGGAATTCAACATGCGGGTCGCCAACAACCCGGAAGCGCGGCTGACCGAGCAGATCATGGCGGCGCTTTATCTCAATCACCCCTATGGCCGCCCCGTGATCGGCTGGCATCAGGAAATCGAGAAGCTCGATCGCGAAGATGCGCTGGCGTTCTACCGGCGCTTCTATGCGCCGAATAACGCCATCCTGGTGGTCGCCGGCGACGTCGATGCCACCGAGGTTCGCCCGATGGTAGAGCGGACGTTCGGCGCCGTCGCGGCGCAGCCGGCAATACCGGCGCGCCGCCTTCGGCCGCAGGAACCCGAGCCGGCCGCGCCGCGCACGGTGACGCTGTCCGATCCTCGCGTCGAACAACCGAGTTTGCGGCGCTATTACCTGGTTCCGTCCGCGGCCACCGCCGCAGCCGGAGAAGGCCCGGCGCTCGACGTGCTGGCGCAACTGATGGGTGGCGGCAGCAACTCGTATCTTTATCGCCGGCTGGTGGTCGACCATCCGCTCGCGGTCAACGCCAGCGCCTCATATCAGGGAACCGCGCTCGACTCGACGCAGTTCGCGATATCGGTCTCGCCGAGGTCAGGGGTCGAGTTCGCTCAAGTCGAGCAGGTCATCGACGAGGTGATATCGGACATCGGGCAGAACGCGGTTCGCGCCGAAGACCTGGAGCGCGTCAAGACCCAGCTCATCGCCGAAGCCATCTACGCCCAGGACAACCAGGCCACGCTGGCGCGCTGGTACGGTGGGGCGCTGACCACTGGCCTGAGTATCGAAGACATCCGAAGCTGGCCGGACCGCATTCGCGCCGTCACCGCCGAGCAGGTCCGCGAGGCCGCGCAAAAATGGCTCGACAAAAAACGTTCAGTGACCGGCTATCTGATCAAGGATACCACGCCGAAACGCGAGGAGAAGCGCTCGTGATTCACCCCCAGGTTGGCGCGCGGCGCGTTGGATTCATCGTGGCCGCATGCTTGGCCATCACCGCCGTGACATCAACGACCTCGCACGCCGCCGCCAAGATCCAGCACCTGATTTCGCCCGGAGGGATCGAGGCCTGGTTCGTGCAGGACGCTACCGTACCGCTGGTGGCGATGGAATTCGGCATGAGCGGCGGCGCCGCCCAGGACCCGGCAGACAAATCCGGCGTCGGCAATATGGTCGCCAGCCTCATCGATGAAGGCTCGGGCGACCTGGATTCCAAGACGTTCCATGAGCGCCTCGACCGCCGCGCCATCGAGTTGAGTTTCAGCGCGACGCGGGATTATTTCCGTGGCTCCTTGCGCATGCTCAAGGACAACAAGGACGAAGCGTTCGATCTGCTTCGGATGTCGCTGACCTCGCCGCATTTCGACAGCGCCGATGTCGAGCGCATTCGCGCGCAGATCCTCTCGGGCCTGAGGCGCGATACGTCCAATCCGTCCGCGCTGGCCAGCCGCAAATTCCTGCAGATCGCCTTCGGCGACCACCCCTATGGCCGACAGAGCAACGGCACGCTGGAAAGCGTTCCAAACATCACCATCACCGATTTGAAGGACTATGTCCGCCGCGTCCTGGCGAAGGAAAACCTGAAGATCGCGGTGGTCGGCGATATCGACGCTGCCTCACTCGGCAAGCTGCTCGACCGGACGTTCGGCGCATTGCCGGCCAAAGCGAACCTTGCGCCGGTGCCCGAGGTCGAGGCGACGAGGCCGCCGCAACGCGAATTCATTCCGCTCGACGTGCCGCAGACCGTGGTGACGTTCGGCGGCCCCGGCATCAAGCGCAACGATCCGAATTTCATGGCGGCCTATGTCGTCAACCACATCCTCGGCGGCGGAGCGCTATCGTCGCGGCTCTACCGCGAAGTCCGCGAGAAGCGCGGCCTCGCTTATTCGGTCTACGACACCCTGCTGTGGATGGATCACTCCGCCTTGTTCTTCGGCAATACCGCCACCCGAGCCGATCGCGCCGGCGAAACCGTCGATGCCGTCAACAGGGAAGTCCGCCGCATGGCCGAGGTCGGGCCGACGCAGCAGGAGCTGGACGAGGCCAAATCCTATCTCAAGGGCTCGCGGATGCTGTCGCTTGATACGTCCTCGAAGCTCGCCTCGGCAATGCTGCAATATCAGCTGGATCATCTCCCGATCGATTATTTCGAGAAGCGCAATGCCGCCGTGGAGGCCGTGACCCTCGAGGACGCGAGGCAAGCCGCCCAACGGCTGTGGGGACACGGTCTTCTCACCGTGATCGTCGGCCGCGCCCCGCAGGCCGTGGCCCAGCCCGCGGCCGCGGCCCCCTCCGGGGCGAACTGAGCCTTCGCAGTCAAACAACCGCCACACGGCGCATGGCGCCCTTTCCCCCGCTTGCGGGAGAGGGAGCGACGAATTGAGTTTGTGGCCTCAGCAAACGCCCAGCAAACCCGCTATCCTCCGCGCGTCCGATTCCCGTCAGGAATCAATTTCGGTTCGGTGACGCCATGCTGCGGATCTCCCGCGACCTCACGATCGATGAAAACGACATCGATATCTCCTTCGTGCGCGCCTCGGGACCGGGCGGCCAGAACGTCAACAAGCTGTCCACCGCCGCGCAATTGCGTTTCGACACGCGCCGGATCGCGCTGCCGGCCGACGCCGAGGCGCGCCTCGCCCGGCTCGCCGGCCAGCGTTTGACCAAGGACGGCGTGATCGTGATTCACGCGCAGCGCTTCCGGACCCAGGAGCGTAACCGCGCTGACGCGACCAAGCGTCTGGTCGAGCTGTTGCGCGAGGCCATGACGCGTCCGATCCCGCGACGGCCCACCAGGCCGACGCTGGGTTCGAAAAAGCGCCGGCTCGAAGGCAAAAAGCACCGCAGCGACATCAAGGCGAAACGCGGCTCGGGCGGCTTCGACGATTGAGGCCTGTTCCGCGCGCGGCGGCAGTATTCGCAAGGCCGCTGTCTTTGTTTCACCATAAAACAGCCCGCTACTACCACCGTCAGTTCGCGACGAACTAGGCTTGGTTCGCGCCAACGGTGATCTCCAGGTGACCTCCAGGTGACCTCCATGAGAAAACGACGTGCGATACGCGTCATGGGGCTGGGATTTTGCAGCGCGATAGCGACTAACGACGCCGCCTCGGCACCAATATCCCTGCCCATTTGGGACGAGGGCAGGCTCGACGCCTCACTGCCCCATCCACGAGCCATCATTCCCATCACCGCGTACCGCCAAGCCAAGGCGGAAACGGGCGCGGGCATCATCACATATCTCGAGGGAGCGAACTGAATGGCAAAGCCGGTTCACTCGATGATCCGCGTTCTCGATGAAGCCCGGTCGCTCGAATTCTACGCCCGTGCGTTTGACCTGCAGATCGCCGATCGCCTGGTGTTTAACGACTTCGCGCTCCTTTACCTGCGCCACGCGTCGTCGCCGTTCGAACTCGAACTGACCGTGAATTTCGGGCGCAAGGAGCCTTACAATGCGGGCGATGGATATGGCCATCTCGCCGTCGTCGTCGACAATCTCGATGCCGAGCACGCCCGGTTCGAGCGAGAGAAATTGTCGCCCGGACCACTGCGCGATTTGAAGCATGACGGCGCGACGCTCGCGCGCTTTTTCTTCGTCTCCGATCCCGATGGCTACAAGATCGAAGTCATCCAGAAAGGTGGCCGCTTCGGTTAGTGCAATCAAAAACGATGTTCAATGGAGGATAGCCCATGAGAGAAGTTGATCGTCGAGGCAAATACAGCCGCCGAATCTTCCTGCAGGGCGCTGCGACCGCGCTTCCGGTCGCCGCCGTTGCGTCAAGCACCGGGATCGGCATCGAGGATGCGTGGGCCGAAGCCGCGACCACGTTGGCGCCCGCGACAATGAAGACGCTTGTGAAGGTTGCGCGCGATATCTATCCGCACGACTTCTTAGTTGACAGCTATTACATCACGGCGGTCAAGCCGTGGGATACAAAGGCCGCGAAAGACCCTGCCGTCAAAACGCTGCTCGAAGATGGCGTCCGACGCCTCGATCAGGACGCGCAGGATCGGCACAAGGTTGTTTACGTTCAAGTCCCCTGGGAAGCCGACCGGATCATCTTGCTGCAGGGAATCGAGCACACCGATTTCTTCAAGAAGCTTCGCTCCGATCTTGTCGTCTCTCTCTACAACCAGCCAGAGCTGTGGCCGAAATTCGGCTACGAGGGCTCATCCCACGAGCACGGCGGCTACATCAACCGCGGCTTCAGCGACATCGATTGGCTGCCGAAAGTCTGAAGACTTCGAACAAATTCCGGTTGGGAGGACATCATGGCGAAATTTGATCTGAACGATGATGGCGTGGTCGTAGTGATCGGTTCCGGCGCCGGCGGCGGCACGCTGGGCAACGAGCTGGCCCAGAAAGGCGTCAAAGTGGTGATCCTTGAGGCCGGGCCGCGCACCGAGATGCAGGACTTCGTCAACAACGAATGGGAAAGTTTCACGCAGCTGGCGTGGACGGACATGCGAACCACATCCGGCAACTGGCGCGTCGCCAGGGATTTCGCCAACCTGCCGGCGTGGATCGTCAAATCGGTCGGCGGGTCTACGGTCCACTGGGCGGGCGCGTCGCTGCGGTTCGACGAACATGAATTCAAGGTCCGAAGCATTTACGGCAATGTGCCGGGCGCGAATCTGCAGGACTGGCCGATCACGCTTGCCGAAATGGAGCCATGGTACGCCAGGGCCGAGAACAAGATGGGCGTTACCCGCACCAACGGCATTCCCGGATTGCCGGGCAACAACAATTTCAAGGTGATGGAAGCCGGCGCCAGGAAACTGGGGTACAAGCAGGTCCACACTGGGCGGATGGCAATCAACAGCGAGCCACGCGACGACCGCGGGTCATGCCAGCAAATCGGGTTCTGTTTCCAGGGCTGCAAGTCCGGTGCGAAATGGTCGACCCTCTATACGGAAATTCCGAAGGGCGAAGCGACCGGCAACCTTGAAGTTCGTCCCAACAGCATGGCGCTCAAGGTCGAGCACGATGCATCGGGCAAGGTCGTAGCCGTGATCTATGCCGACGAAGTCGGAAAGACGCACCGTCAGAAGGCACGGATCGTTGCCGTTGCCGGCAACTCGATCGAGAGCCCCCGGCTGTTGCTCAACAGTGCGTCCAGCGCATTCCCCGACGGACTTGCCAACAGCTCCGGCCAGGTCGGCCGCAACTACATGCGGCACATGACCGGCAGCGTCTATGCCGTCTTCGACAACTCGGTTCACATGTATCGCGGCACCACCATGGCCGGCATCATCCTCGACGAGGCGCGGAACGATCCCTCCCGTGGCTTCCTGGGCGGCTATGAAATGGAAACGCTGTCGCTCGGCTTGCCCTTCATGGCGGCGTTCCTAAATCCCGGCGCCTGGGGACGCTCGTTCACCTCGGCGATGGAAGGCTATCCCCGCATGGCCGGGATGTGGCTGGTCGGCGAGGACATGCCGCAAGAAACCAACCGCGTGACACTCGACCCCAAGGCCAAGGATAAATTCGGCCTGCCGGTTGCCAGCGTCCATTACGACGATCATCCCAACGACGTCGCGATGCGCAACCACGCCTACAAGCAGGGCTCCGCGGTCTACGAGGCGGTGGGCGCGACCGTGACCTATCCGACCACGCCCTATCCGAGCACCCATAATTTGGGCACCAACCGGATGAGCGCGAAACCAAAAGACGGTGTCGTGAACAAATTCGGCCAGACTCACGACATCAAAAATCTGTTCATCTCGGATGGCAGCCAGTTCACCACCGGCGGGGCCTGCAATCCGACACTCACGATCGTGGCGCTTGCCATCAGGCAGGCGGATCATATCGCCGGCGCCATGCAACGAAAGGAAATCTAACAGACCAGTCCGGTCCTGTTTGAATATTGCGTGCCCTATCCCGAATGCGCCTCTTAGAGCATGATCCGGAAAAGCGGGAACCGGTTTTCCGAAAGGATCATGCTCCAACTAAGAGATGAGATCATGATCCGGGGATCATGACCTAGCGCATTCTGGATGCACTTATTCGGCCGCGACGAGCCCCGGTGCGGCGGCACGCTGAAGAAAATCGGGGGCGACCGCCGCGGCTTTCGATCGATAGATCAGGCACGAACAGCGCAACAGCGAAGCAAAATTATGCACTTCGCCGCAGTGATCGAGCACTTCGCTGTGAAGACGTGTCAGGAATTTAGCGAGACTCATGTCTTCCTTGCTCGCGATTTCTTCAAGCGTATCCCAGAACGCCATCTCCAGCCGGATGGACGTACAATGACCATCGATACGAAGCGATCGGGTCTGTGATTGATAGTCCCGTTGGGGCTGGTGAGCGAACAACTGGCACATGAGTTATCCTCCCGAACTTTTATAGCTTTTCTAAACGATATACCCGGCCGGCACGCGTCACAATGCTTCCGGCGCGGAGGCGCATATGACGTAAACCGAAGCAATGAGCTGCCCCCGGCGAGGCTCTGCCTGAGTTGACGGTGCCTCGGTCGACGCAAACAACGGGGAGAGGTCAAGAAACCCTTTGGGTGGGACCGCGCCGCCCTCCCGCCGGATCGAAAAAGCCCCTAGATTACCCCCTCCATTTCCACGAGTCGCTCAGCGCGCATGCCCGTCCGCCAGCTCCCCGAACAGGTCGTCAACCGCATCGCCGCCGGCGAAGTGGTCGAGCGGCCCGCGAGCGTGGTCAAGGAACTGGTCGAGAACGCCATCGACGCCGGCGCCAGCCGGATCGACATCTTCACAGATGGCGGCGGGCGGCGGCGGATCGGCATCACCGACGACGGCGGCGGCATGACCTGTGCCGATCTGTCACTGGCGGTCGACCGCCATGCCACCTCCAAGCTCGACGACGAGGACCTGTTGCGGATCCGCACGCTGGGGTTTCGCGGCGAGGCCCTGCCCTCGATTGGCGCCGTGGCAAAACTCAACATCATCACGCGCCACCCGGGCGAGCCGCACGCGTGGTCGCTGTCCGTCGAAGGCGGGATGAAATCGGCGATCATGCCGGCGGCGCTTTCGCAAGGCAGTCGCGTCGAGGTCAGCGATCTCTTTTATGCGACGCCGGCGCGGCTGAAATTCCTCAAGACCGACCGTACCGAAGCCGAAGCGATCCGCGAGGTGGTTCGCCGTCTGGCAATGGCGCGGCCCGATATCGCCTTTACGCTGGCCGGCGAGGAACGCGCGCCCGTCACCTGGGCCGCGGCGCTGCCCGGCGCCGCCGGGCGGCTGACGCGGCTTGGCGATATCCTGGGTGCGGATTTCAGATCCAGCGCAATCGACGTGCGCGCTGAACGCGACGGCGTCATTGTGGAAGGCTTTGCCGCAGCGCCCTCGCTGACGCGGGCCAACGCGCTCGGGCAATATCTGTTCGTCAATGGCCGCCCCGTGCGCGACAAGCTGATTTTGGGCGCGGTGCGCGCGGCCTATTCCGATTATCTGCCGCGCGACCGCCATCCCGTCGTGGCGCTGTTCGTGACAACAGACCCGCAAGAGGTCGACGCCAATGTGCATCCCGCCAAGACCGAGGTCCGGTTCCGCAACGCCGGCCTGGTCCGCGCGTTGATCGTGCATGCGCTCAAGGACGGTCTTGCCCGCGAGGGCAAGCGCACCGCGGCCAACAGCGATGGCGCGGCGATCGCCGCGTTCCGTCCATCATTTGCGCCCCGTCCGACGAATTGGGACTGGCGGCGATCGCCGGCTCATCCGGTCGGGCCACTGCCGGCCTTCGACGGCGCGGCGGCGGCCTTTGCCGAACCCGGGCAGGCCGTGTTCGACGTAGGTCACCCGACCGCGGACATGCGCTTTCAGGAAGCGCCTTCGGCCGATCTGCTCGACCGCCCGCTTGGGGCGGCACGCACGCAGATCCACGAGACCTACATCGTGTCGCAGACCCGCGACGGCCTCATCGTCGTGGACCAGCACGCCGCCCATGAGCGCATCGTCTACGAACGGCTGAAGGCCTCGCTGGCAAGGAACGGCGTGCAGCGGCAGATCCTGCTGATTCCGGAGATCGTCGAACTCGACGAGGCCACGGTGGAGAAGCTGCTCACACGCACCGAGGAGCTGGCATCGTTCGGGCTTGCGATCGAATCTTTTGGCCCGGGCGCGGTCGCGGTGCGCGAGACACCGTCGCTGCTCGGCAAGACCAATGCCGGCGCGCTGTTGCGCGATCTCGCCGAGCACATGGCGGAATGGGACGAGGCGCTGCCGCTGGAACGGCGGCTGATGCATGTCGCGGCCACCATGGCCTGCCATGGCTCGGTGCGCGCCGGCCGCCGCCTCAAGCCGGAGGAAATGAACGAGCTGCTCCGCGAGATGGAAGACACGCCCAATTCCGGGCAGTGCAACCACGGCAGGCCGACCTATGTCGAGTTGAAGCTTTCGGACATCGAGAAGCTGTTCGGGCGGCGCTGAGAAAATTTGAATTTGGAGGATTTCGCATGACTTATAAAGATGATCTCAAAGAATGGGTTCTTCGTGCAATAAAGGAGAATGGCGGAGAGGCAACCCTTGTCCAAGTTGCCAAGCACATTTGGGTTAATCACGAAAGTGATCTAAAGAGGCACGGCGACGCATTTTACGTTTGGCAATATGATATGCGCTGGGCGGCACAATATTTGCGCGATGAGGGACATCTGGTTGGAGCAGATCAAGCGCCTCGTGGTATCTGGCGATACCGCGAGCCAGCTTCGTGAAGCCTACCTTAGTCTTAGAAACACAAATTCCGTGTCGTCATACGCGCGCCGCTCCAGCTCCTCGAAACCTTCGGGCGCCGCAAATTCGGCAGCCTTCGCTTCCTCCACCACCACCAGCGCGCCTTGTGTCAGCCAGCCGCCATCGCGCAGGGAGACAAGCGCCTTGTCCGCAAGTCCCTTGGCGTAGGGCGGATCGAGAAACACCAGCGAGAACGGCTCGACCGGATGCGCTGGGCCCAGATTTGTAGCGTCGCGGCGATAGACTTTTGTCACCCCGCCCAAACCCAGTGCCTCGACATTGTTGCGCAACAGCGCGCGGGCTTCAGTGCCGTTATCGATGAACAGCGCGAATTTGGCGCCGCGCGAGACGGCCTCGATGCCGAGCGCGCCGGTGCCCGCGAACAGGTCAAGCACGCGCGCCTCCGCGATCGGATCGTCGTAGGCATGGATCAGAATGTTGAACAGCGACTCCCGCAAGCGGTCTGCGGTCGGGCGGATATCGCGCGAGAACGGCGACGCGATATTGCGGCCCTTCAATCGCCCGCCGACGACGCGCATTAGCGGGCTTCTTCCCACGGTCTATGGGTCTGCTGCACTCCCGCGGCAGCAAAGGTGGGCTCCCCTTCCCCTTGCGGGGAGGGGCGGGGGAAGGGGGTGCCAAGCACTCCGACCTTTCGCGGGGTACCCCCCTCCCTGGCCCTCCCCCACAAGGGGGGAGGGAACGAAGAAAGCCTTCGCGCGGCACTCAAGAATGGGAGGTAGACGCCGGATGAAACTGTAGAGCTCATAAAGACGAACCCTACTCGTCGCGCGGCTTGAGGTCGCGCTTGCCGTGATAGCCGCGCTGCGGACGCCGGGGCGGCCCATAGCCGTTGGCCTCGGCCTCGTTGCGGGCCCGCGCTTCCTCGCTGCCGGTGCGCTGCACCAGCACGCGGCGGCCCTTGCGATCGGCGATCAGGCCGCTCTTGCCGGCCGGCTTGAACGGCTCCTTGCCGCGCGGCGCGTCAGCCGTTTCCTCCTCGGACTTTGCGCCCGCCTCGCCCGGCATCGGCCGATCAAAATCCGCACCCGCGAGCGTTGCGATCTTTTCGCCGAGCTGCTCGCGCAGCACCCGCGTCTTGACTTCCTCGACCGCGCCTTCGGGGAGTTCGGCCAGCTGGAACGGACCGTAGGACACCCGGATCAGCCGGTTCACTTCGAGACCAAGATGCGCCATCACGTTACGCACCTCGCGGTTTTTGCCTTCGCGGATCGCAAACACCAGCCAGACATTGGCGCCCTGGTCGCGCTCCAATGTGGCGTCGATCGGGCCGTATTTGACGCCGTCCACCTCGACGCCCCTTTTCAACTCGTCGAGCTGGGCCTGGGTCACCTCGCCATGGGCGCGGACACGATAACGCCGCAGCCAGCCGGTGTCGGGCAGTTCGAGCGCGCGCGCCAGCCCGCCATCGTTCGTGAGCAGCAGCAGGCCCTCGGTGTTGAAATCGAGCCGGCCGATCGAGATCAGCCGCGGCAGGCCTTCCGGCAGATTGTCGAACACCGTCGGCCGCCCTTCCGGATCGGCATGGGTGGTCATCAACCCGCGCGGCTTGTGAAACAAAAACAGCCGGGTGCGCTCGCGCGGTGGCAATGGCTTGCCATCGACGGTGACGACGTCGTTGGCGGTGACATCGAGCGCGGGCGAGTTGATGACACGGCCGTTGACGGTGACGCGTCCCTGCACGATCCATTCCTCGGCGTCGCGGCGCGAGGCCAGTCCTGCCCGCGACACCACCTTGGCGATCCGCTCGCCGGATTTCTTGACCTTCGGCGGACGCGCCGGGCGCCGCTCCTCTGGGGCGCGCTCGCGATAGGCGCCGCGGCCGCCGAAGGCAGAGCGCTTTGCAAATATCTTGCTGTCGTCCTCATTGTCGCGGCGCGGCCGATCGGCATCGCGGCCACGCGGCTCGCTGCGCGGATGCTCCTGCCAGTCAGTGCGACCCTCGGGGCGCTGACGCGGCCGGTCGAACTTCGGACGCTCGCGGAATGGACGGTCGCCGTCCGGGCGATCCTCACGCGGGCGGGAAAAACGCGGACGCTCGTCGCCACCGCGGCGATTATCACGCGGCTTGTCAAAACGCGGCTTGTCGAAACTTCGCGCGCCCTCGCGAGGGGGCCGCGAATTGCGGCCGGCATGGTCGGGCGACGAAGCATCGCGCTTGTGCCACGGCTTTGCATCGCCGCGGTCCCGGCCAAAATCCTTGCCGCGATCCGGGCGGCTGCCAAACTTTCTCTCGGGACGATCGGCGAACGGCCGATCACCACGGGGGCGATCGCCCTCGCGCGGCGGCCTCGCACGAAACGGGCGGTCGCCGCGCGGACGATCACCGTCCTTGCGGAACCCCTCGCCACGCGGCGTATAGGAACGCTTCTCACCACCCTCCCGCGACGCAAAGGGCTTCTTGTCGCCGAACTTCCTGTCCTGGAAACGCCCCGCAGGACGCGCGTCGCCGCGACCGCCGCGCGGCGTGAACGGGCGCTTCTCGTCGTCGCGCGAGCGGAAATCCTTGCGCGGCGCGTCACCATAGTCGCGGCGCGGCGGACGATCCTCGCGACTGCCGGCGTAAGGTTTGCCGGAACCCGAATACGGCTTCTTGTCAAACGGCCGGGCTCCCTCACGCTTGCCGGCATACGGGGCTCTCTCGCCCTCGCTCTTGCCGGCAAGGCCGCGCTTGGCGAATTTCTTCTCCGGTCCGCGAGGAACGCCCGAGCGGCCCTTGCCACCGGGCGGACGGTCACGCCGGCCGCGGGAATCGTTGTTTTTATCGTTGTCGCGGGGCATGAAGGCGCTCGTTTCGGGTGCTGGTGCAAAGGGCGGTAATGCGCGCTCTTTCATCGAGGCGCATTCTCACGCAAAATCGGTATCCACTTTTGCTGAAGGCACGTCTCATAGCAGGTTTATTCCGATGATACGAGGCATGACCGCCCCTTCCTTCATGGATTTGGCGCTAAAAACGGCCGAAAACGCGGGAAAGGCGGGCGAAGTCCCGATTGGATGCGTAGTGGTGCGCGATTACGAGGTCATCGCCACCGCCAGCAACCGGACATTGACCGATCGCGATCCGACCGCGCATGCCGAAATCCTCGCGATCCGGCAGGCCGCCGAGACCATCGGCTCCGAGCGGCTGATCGACTGCGACCTCTACGTCACGCTGGAGCCGTGCACGATGTGTGCGGCTGCGATCTCGTTTGCGCGGATCAGGCGGCTCTATTACGGCGCGGCCGATCCCAAGGGCGGCGCCGTGGAATCGGGCGTGAGGTTTTTTGCGTCGCCGACCTGCCATCACGTGCCGGAAATCTACTCCGCCGTGGGCGAACGTGAGGCCGCGACGCTGTTGCGGGATTTTTTCAAGGCGCGGAGGTGATTGGCGCTAGCGTGCCCAGGGCACCACTGTCATCATCCGCCAACGGGTCAGCGCGAGCGCTGCCCGATGACAGGCTCCAGCGGATGATCCACTATTCCAGAGACGCTGATGCTTGACCGATAGGCCGCGGCGTACTGGATACCCGCCTTCGCGGGTATGACGAGCCAATATGTCGGCTCCAGATGCGCTCAGCTCGCCGTAAAAAACTCCCGCAACGCCTTCGCCGTGACGTCCGGATTTTCCTCCGTGAGGAAATGGCCGCAATCGACCGGGCCGCCCGAAACATTGGTCGCCCAATTCCTCCAGGTGTCGAGCGGCGTCGCCGCGGCGCGCGCGATGCCGGCATCGCCCCACAGCGCCAGCATCGGGATCGTGATCTTCTTCCCCGCGTCGCGATCGGCCTTGTCGATGTCGAAATCAGCATAGGCGCCGGCGCGGTAATCCTCGCACATTGCATGCAGGCGCGAGGGATCGCGGAACGCCGCGAGATAATGCTCCATCGCGCGCGGGTCGATCGAATCGAGATTTTTCGACTTGGTCTGGCTCGCCATCTTGTATTTGAGGAAAAAATCCGGATGGCCGCCGATCAGCGTTTCCGGCAGCGGGAAAGGCTGCGCCAGGAAAGTCCAGTGATAGATTTTCAGTGCGTAGAGCCGGTCCATGCGCGCCCAATAATCATAGGTCGGCAGAATATCCAGCACCGCCAGCCGCGACAGCCGGCCGGGATGATCGAGCGCGAGGCGATAGGCGACCCGTCCGCCGCGATCGTGCCCGGCGAGCGCAAAATGCACATGGCCGAGCTGCTCCATCGCCTCGATCATCACTTGCGCCATCGCGCGCTTGGTGTAGGGCGTGTGATCCTTGTCGCTCTCCGGCATGTCCGACCAGCCGTAACCCGGCAGGTCCGCGATGATCAGCGTGAACTTGTCGGCCAATTGCGGCGCGACGCGATGCCACATCACATGGGTTTCGGTGAAGCCGTGCAGCAGCAACAACGGCGGTCCCTTGCCGCCAACGCGGGCAAAGATGCGCCCGGAGCTGGTGTTGATCCATTCCGAGGCATAGCCGGGAAACAGGTCTGCGAGATCGGGCATGGGCAATACTCTTTTCATCCTCGGCGAAGGCAGATGATCCAGTAGACCTCAGCGTTCACCATCTGCAAGGGGCGGCCGCAAAAATGGGCCGCGCTTACCTCTTGCTCTTCATTCCGGGGCTATGCGCAGCATCGAACCCGGAATCCCCAAATTGGGTGCGCCAAACAACCTCGAGATTCCGGATCGACGCGCATCGCGCGTCGTCCGGAATGACCGGGACTAATTTTGCGCCCTCTCCCGCTCCACCGCCTGCCAGCCGATGTCGCGCCGGCAAAAGCCTTCCGGCCATTTGATCCGGTCGACCGCGGCATAAGCGCGCGCTTGCGCTTCGGCGACCGTCTTGCCTGAGGCGCAGACATTGAGCACCCGCCCGCCATTGGCGAGAATATGTCCGTCCTTCGCGACCGTGCCGGCGTGGAAGAGCTCGACACCTTCGACTTTGCCGGCGTCGTCCAGCCCCTCGATGCGGGTGCCCCTGGCGTAGTCGCCGGGATAGCCCTTTGCCGCCATCACCACCGTCAGCGCCGGTTCCGGAAACCAGCGCAGGTCAAAATTCTTCAACTGACCATCGCAGGAGGCGAGCATCGCCGGCACGATATCCGACATCATCCGCAGCATCAGCACCTGGCATTCGGGGTCCCCGAAACGAACGTTGTATTCGAACAGCTTTGGCCCATCCGCCGTCAGCATCACGCCCGCATAGAGCACGCCGCGAAACGGCGTGCCGCGCGCCTTCATGCCGGCCACCGTCGGATGGATGATCCTGGCCATGATTTCGGCGTGGATTTCAGGCGTCACGAACGGCGTCGGCGAGTAGGCGCCCATGCCTCCGGTGTTGGGCCCCTGGTCATGGTCGAACACGCGCTTGTGGTCCTGCGCCGAGGCCAGCGCGATCGCGGTCTCGCCGTCGGACAGCGCAAAGAAACTGATCTCGCGGCCGGCGAGGTATTCCTCGATCACCACCTCCGCGCCGGCCTCGCCGAACGCGCCATCGAACATCATGGCGATGGCGGCTTCGGCTTCCGCCATGGTGATGGCGACGACCACGCCCTTGCCGGCCGCAAGACCATCGGCCTTGACCACGATGGGCGCGCCCCTCGTGCGCAGATAGGCCAGCGCGTCGGCGGCATTCGCAAAGCGGCCATAGGCGGCGGTTGGAATGCCAAACTCGGTACACAGCGCTTTTGTAAATCCCTTGGACCCCTCAAGCCGCGCGGCCTGTTGGCTCGGCCCGAAGGCCTTGATGCCGGCGCGCGCGAGATCGTCGACAATCCCGGCTGCGAGCGGTGTTTCCGGGCCGACCACGACAAGATCGACCGCGTTGGCCCGGCAGAACGCGATCACCGCGGCGTGGTCGGCGATGTCGAGCGCCACGCATTCGGCTTCGCGCGCGATGCCGGCATTGCCCGGCGCACACCAGAGTTTCGTCACCAAAGGCGACGCCGCGATCTTCCACGCCAACGCGTGTTCGCGGCCGCCGGAACCGAGCAAAAGAATGTGCATGAGAAACCAATAAGGGTCGGCAGAACAAGGGTCGGCAGAACGCCAAATCGGTCGCACAAAACTCCCTCTTGCTGCAAGGGGGATCATCAAGGCCGTCATTCCGGACGGCGCGCATCCGCGCCGACCCGAAAATCTCGAGCTTGTCTTGCGCAGGCGCACCTCACTTCGAGATTCCGGGTTCGCTCGCGTTGCGAGCGCCCCGGAACGGGTCGGCTACGACTGCCGCGCCGAGGCCGCGATGATTTCTTGCAGGGTCGCGACGTGACGGGCGAACGCGCCGCGCCCGGCTGCGGTGGCGGTCACGGTGGTCTGTGGCCGCTTGCCGACAAAGGCCTTGTCGACCGCGACATAACCCGCCTTCGACAGCGTCTCGATGTGGGCGCCGAGATTGCCGTCGGTGGCGCCGGTCAGTTTCTTCAGGCGGGAGAATTCAAGCCCTGAGCCAGCCGGCAGCGCGTTCAGCGCCGCCATGATTTTCAGCCGCAGCGGCTGGTGGATGATGTCGTCGAGCTCGGCCATCGATTAATTCCTGCGCATCCAGAGGCCGCCGAGGATCAGCCCACCGCCGTTGACGGCGGCCATCCACAACAGAAAAGCAGCGCCGGTGACGAGGAAATAACCGATCAGCGTCAGCACGGTGATGCCGACGCCGATCGCAATGAAGGCGGGACCGAACCACAAGCCCGCCATGCAATAGATCAGCATGAAATAGATCGGCCAGAAGGCTCCCATCTCACGCGGCCCGAAATGGCCGAACACCGTGCTGCACAGCAAGCCGAAGGCGAAGAACAGCAGGAAGGCCATCGCCATCCGGAAGTCGAAGCCGCGCCCACCGGCTCCGGGAAACCGAAACACGCTTACCGCGACCGATCCCGCTGCACCGGCCGCGTTGACGCCGATCCAGATGTAGCCGCCGTAACGCGGCCAGGCGAAGGTCGCGATGTTGCCGGCGAACACCAGGACGCCCCACAGGATCATCATCAGGCTGGCGATGTGGTAGGTCCGCGACCGGCGGACGCGTTCAACAATCTGCTCGATGTCGTTCAGCGCCTGGGCGGCGTCCTTCGGATCGATGTTGGTCAAGAACCGGCTCCCGCCCTGGCGACGTCCTCCGCAACCGCCGAGACGGCCCTGATGTCGCTGACAATGCCCATGTGGCTGACGCCGTCGATCAGCTTGACATCGACCGACGGCGCGATCGCGTGCACGGCGTCGGCAAATTTGTCCGGCAGCATCAATTCATCGCCGGCACCCGAGATCAGCGCGAGCGGCCTGGTCACGGCAGCGAAATCGCCCTTGTAGCCGCGCGTCGCGAAGTTCCGCATCAAGCGGTACGAATAGGTCGATGCGAGTATCCGTTCGGAGTTTGCCGGCACCGCGAAGGCCAGCGTCGGCAACGCCTCGCAGCAATCAACGCCGAGGCCGCGCAGTGCCATCAGCCCGAATATGCGTGGAATGTCGGCGCTGGCCCAGCCGCCTGAACCCGGCCGATTGGTCGGGGCATCATAGCCGAGATAGGGCGCGAGCAGCACGGTGCGCGCAAACAGGTTCTGGATCGGCGAACTCGCAACCCGAAGCGCAAAACCGCCGCCCGCGGAGTGGCCAAGCAGCGTCAGCGGCTGGCTGGGTGTGGTCTTGCGCACGACCGCAACAAGATCCTCCAGATCGTTTTCGAGCTGGCCGACATAGGCGATGTCGCCGCGCGTGCCGGAACCGCCATGCCCGCGAATGTCGGGCGCATAGGTCTCGACGCCCCGTGCAGCCAGGGCGTCCGCCAGGGCGTGCACTGCGACGCTTGATCCCGACGAGCCGTGCACGAGAATGGCGATCTTTTCACTGGCGGGCCCCCGCGCCGGATAGTGCCGGTACGCCAGTTCCGTGCCGTCGCGGGCGGAAAATCGCTTCAGCGGCGGCATGGTGCCGCGATCGACGGCGCGAGCCGCCTGCGATACCGAGGTCAACTCCGGCAGGCGAGCCAGCGGCGCGGCGAGCATCGCGGTAAGCACGAGGGTTGCCAAGCCAACGATGCCGAGGCCCCATCGCAGCAGTTTCAGCGGGAACCAAACCATCCATTTCAGCATGATCTTCCTCCAGCGTTTACGTGCATAGAGTACTCTATATCACAGAGTATATGGAAGCGCAAGACCCGGATTGGCGGTTGGATGCGAAATTCCTTAACTTGGATGTCTACCCGAAAGAGCCGAATCGAAATGACCGCAACCGAAGCCTTGATCAACGCGCCGGAATTCACGGTGTCCGAACTGTCCTCCGCGCTGCGCAGGACGGTGGAGGACGCCTATGGCCATGTCCGGGTGCGCGGCGAAATCACGGGCTTCCGTGGCGCCCACTCCTCCGGGCACTGCTATTTCGCGCTCAAGGACGAGAGCGCCAAGATCGAAGCGGTGATCTGGAAAAGCGCGCTTTACCGGATGCGGTTCAAGCCGCAGGAAGGGCTTGAGGTGATCGCCACCGGCAAGCTCACGACCTATCCCGGCTCATCGAAATACCAGATCGTGATCGAGGCGCTCGAGCCCGCCGGGATCGGCGCGCTGATGGCACTGATGGAAGAGCGCAAGAAGAAGCTTGCCGCCGAAGGCCTGTTCGATGAGGCGCGCAAGCAGCTATTGCCCTGGCTGCCGGAAGTGATCGGCGTGGTCACCTCGCCGACCGGTGCGGTGATCCGCGACATCCTGCATCGGCTGGAGGACCGCTTTCCGCGCCGGGTGCTGGTGTGGCCGGTGCGGGTGCAGGGCGAAGGCTCGGCCGAACAGATCGCCGGCGCGATCCGCGGCTTCAACGCGCTACCCCAAGGCGGCAGGATTCCGCGGCCCGATCTTCTGATCGTCGCGCGCGGCGGCGGCTCGCTGGAAGACCTCTGGTCGTTCAACGAGGAGATCGTGGTCCGCGCCGCCGCCGAAAGCATGATCCCGCTGATCTCGGCCGTCGGCCACGAGACCGACATCACGCTGATCGATTTTGCCGCCGACAAGCGCGCGCCGACGCCGACGGCCGCCGCCGAAATGGCCGTTCCCGTGCGCACGGAATTGTTCGTCGAGGTAGCTGGCCTGGCGCGGCGGACGATGCTGTGCTGGCAGCGCGGCCATGAATCGCGCCGCAACGAGTTGCGCGCCGCGGTGCGCGCATTGCCCGGATTGAGCGAACTGTTGGCGATCCCGCGGCAGCGGCTGGACAGCGCCGTCGGCGCCCTGCCCCGTGGCCTGCGGGCCAATACCCACGCCCATTTCCGCCGTTTCGCAGGCGCCAGCGCACGATTGACCGTGCGGGTGTTGCGTGGCCAGCTTTCGCAGGCCGACCATCGCCTGACGGCCTGCGGCGAGCGGATGGTGCATTCCGCGCGAAGCTTGTTGCGAAATCGCAGGGATCGCTTTGCGGGCCTGACGATCCGGTTCAAGGCCTCAAAGCTCTCCAATGCGCAGGCCCAGCGCCAGACCATCGCCCGCCAGCGTGAACGCACCCTTCGATTGGCGGAACGTGCGCGGCGCGCGCTCGCGACATCAACCCAGCGGCTTGAAGCGCGGGTCACCCACAGCGGCCAATTGCTCAGCGTGCTGTCGTATCGCGGCGTTCTCGCGCGCGGCTTTGCCCTGGTCCGCGACGGAGCGGGCCATGCGGTGCACGCCGCAGCCAGCATCCCGCCGGGGGCCCGGCTCAGCGTGGAGTTCGCCGACGGTCGTGTCGCAGCCACCGCGGATTCGGATCGGGTGGCGACGCCGGCAACGTCAGCCAAGCCGGTCGCCGGCGAACCGAAGCCGGCTGCGCCCAAGCGCGCCGTAAAACCGGTCGGTCAGGGAAGCTTGTTTTAGAAACGACCCGACGCCAAAGAAATGATTTGCGCGGCACCCGGTCTAGCGTGCCAGCCATTCCGCGACGCGCTTTTGCGAATCGGCGCGGGCTTCGGCGTCGGTGCCAAGGTGACCCTTTTCGGGGTCGGTCGCATCGGCCGCGGGGCCAACGGCGTGAACGGGTAAATTGGCGCGGTCGAAATCGTGATAGGCGCTGGGATAGACCACGATCCGCGCCAGCGCGCTGCGCCCGTGCGCGCCGTCAACCATCTGGTGGCAGGCGGACGGCGAATTGATGTCGTCCTTGGCGCCGATCAGCACCAACGTCGGAATGCGCGCGCTCCAGCCGAGCCCCGATGAGGGGCGGCAGTTCGGATAGAACGCAATCGCCGAGCGGAAATCCGGCTCGATGTGGTTATGGTGCGACGACAATTGCGGACGTACCGCCCACAGCAGCGCGCTGCCGCCGTTAGCCCAACCCAGCAGGCTGATGCGATCATGCGCGGCCCAGCGCTGCTGCAGCAACCATTGCCGCGCCGCCATGATGTCCGCCACCCGCTCGCGGCGGGCGTGGATGCGGCGTTCAATGAGGTGGCATTGGGGACCGAGTTCGCGCGATCCATAGCTGTCGGGAAACAACACCGCCTTGCCGGCCTTCAGCAATTGCTCCGCCCAGTCGCGATAGCGCGGCTGGACCGGCTCGGAATGGCCGGCCAATCCGCCGCATCCGTGTAGTGCGATCACGACTGGAAACGGGCCGTCGCCGTCGGGCTTGTAAAGCTGCGCGTGCAAGACGGCGCTGCCCGAGGGAATATCGACCGGATGCGGAACGGGAACCGGCGCCGCATCCGCTGCAAACGTCACGATAAATAATGCCAGGGAGATAATGGCTGAAGCAAACCGCATCGCATTTGCCGGGTCATGATGGGGCTTTGAAAAAAATAGCGACCCATTCCCGTCAAGGCTTAGCATGCGGCAAACATTGCGATTCATCACAAATCGGTGGGTTTGACGGGCGGACACTCTGACCTATTTATGGTAGATCGATTTGTTACATTCCATTGCCGGCCCGGTCGAACCGCCGGGAACACTCGGAGAACCCAACCGTGCTGAATAAATTCGGCCCCTCGGGCCACGGCGAAGCACAGCTGCAATATCTGGATGGCGATTTCCGTGTGATATCGCCGGGAACCTATGTGCGCTGCGCGGTGACCGACGCGCGGATACCGCTCGACGAGCTGAAATATTGGAGCGTCGATCTGCAGGAGGCCTACGCGCTGCCGAGCGCGGTGCTTCAGCGACATTTTCCCGGCGCGCTGAAAGCTTAGGTCCGTAGGGTGGGCAAGGGCACCCTTCGCGCCGTGCCCACCATTCGATCAAAACGCGTGAACAGAGTGGTGGGCACGTTTGCACTTTGCCCGCCCTACATTCTTTTCCTGAATTTCCCGTCTCGCGCGTGAAAGAGCCGTTCCGACACGAACCTGCGCAGGTTCACGGCGCTGTCGAATTCAAGCTTCACCGCAAACGGCACAATATCCTTCGCCCAATGCGGAAGCCCCCCGGCGGGTCGCAGCCGCGCCAGATCCTTTTCCGTCGTCACCAGCGTCAGCGCATCGCGTCGTGCTTCCATGATCAACGTTTCGATCTCGCTTTCCGAGAATGGATGATGATCGGCGAACGCGCGCTCGCCGACGACATCGATTCCGTTGGCGCGCAGCGTCCTGAAAAACCTGCCGGGATCGCCGATCCCCGCGAAGGCCAGTACGCGCTTGCCGCGCAGCGACGCCACCGATGCATCGTCGACCCCGAGATGCGCCGTCAGCACCGGCTTGTCTTGCGCCGCGACGGCGGCAGCGACCGCGTCAGCCGCGGCGCCCTCGCCGATGACGATCAGCGCATCGGTGCGCGCGATTTGCGGCGGCAATGGCGCGCGCAAAGGGCCTGCGGGAAACACGCAGGCGTTGCCGAGGCCGCGGTGAGCATCGATCACGATCAGGGAGGCATCCTTGGCAATCGCCGGATTCTGGAAGCCGTCGTCCATCACGATCACGGTGGCGCCATGCGAGCGCGCCAATGCTACGCCATCGATACGATCGCGCGAGACCACCACCGGAACCAAGGGCGCCAGCATCAGCGGCTCGTCGCCGACATCGGCCGCCGCGTGCCGGTCGAGATCGACCGTCACCGGCCCGCGCAGCCGTCCGCCATAGCCGCGGCTCAGCACTACCGGCGTCTCGCCGAGATCGCGCAGCAGCCTCACAAGGGCCAGTGCCGTCGGGGTCTTGCCGGCGCCGCCGACATGATAGTTGCCGACACAAAGCACGGGGACGCCGGCATCAAATCCTTTCCGCTGCAACCGTTGGCCTGCGATCGCGCCATAGACGGCAGCGAGCGGCATCAACAGGTGCGACATCCATGATGATGGCCGGTACCAGAAGTCCGGCTCATGCATTCGACGCCCCCATTTCGAGGCGCAATTGCAGCAGATAGGGTTCGAGCGCAGCCAATGTGCGCTCGAGCGCGCCGCCGAGTTGCGAGACCACCCGCTCGGCGGCGGCCACCGACAGGTTGCGCGCCGCCGGATCGGCCAGCAACTTGCCGAGCTGCTTGACCAGGGCTTCTTGCGTCTCGGCCCGCTTCGCGCCACCGGCACCGTCGAGCGCCTCGTAAACGTCGCTGAAGTTGAACACGTAAGGCCCGTGAACAATCGACGCGCCGAGCTTGACCGCCTCGATCGGATTCTGCCCGCCATGTTCGACCAGCGAGCCCCCCATGAACACGATCGGCGACAGCCGATAGAACAGCCCCAATTCGCCCATAGTGTCGGCGACGTAGATGTCGGTGGCCGCCGTCGGCAACTCCTCGCGCGAACGCAAGCCCGCATGCAGACCGGAAGCGGCGACCGTGCGCGCGATCGCTTCGCCGCGGCCGGGATGGCGCGGCACGATCACGGTCAACAGCGATGGAAAAAATCCCGCAAGCGTGCGGTGCGTCTCAAGCAATATCTCTTCTTCGCCGGGATGCGTCGACGCCGCCACGATAACCGGACGACCGCGCGTCATCGACATCAACCGCTCCAGTTTGGCAAGATCGGCGGGTGGAGCGGGAACGTCCAGTTTCAGGTTGCCGGTGATGACGACGTTGCGGCTGCCGAGCGCGGCAAAGCGCTCCGCATCGACCCGCGATTGCGCCAGGCAGACGTCGAACCGGCCAAGCAGCGCCGAGATCGTGCCGGAGACCCGGCGCCAGCGCGGAAACGAGCGATGCGACATCCGGCCGTTGATCAGCACCATCGGCAGACGCCGCGCCGCGCTCGCCAGGATCAGGTTCGGCCACAGATCGGATTCGATGAACAGCGCAAGGCTCGGCCGCCAGTGATCCAGAAAGCGCGCGACGTAGCGCGGCGAATCGTAAGGCACATATTGATGGATGATATCGGCGGGAAACCGTTTGGCGACGATCGCCGCCGAGGTCACCGTCCCCGAGGTCACGAGGATGCGAATATCGAGCGCGCGCAATTTCTCGATCAGGGCGGCGCCCGCCAGCACTTCGCCAACGCTGGCGCCGTGAATCCATACCAGCGGTCCGTGCGGCCGGATATCCCTGCTCATGCCACGGCGCTCGCTGACGCGCGCGGGATCCTCCTTGCCCTGTTTCAGCCGCCGCTTGATCAGCGCCGGCGCCAGCGGCGCGGCGGCAGCCGACAACCGCTGGTAGAAGCGCAGCGTCATCGGCAAGGAATTAGCCATGCCCCGCCTCTTCCGGACGGCCGACCTGCGCATAAACGCGAGCGGTCGCGTCGTTCAGTGTCGCCTCCAGTCGAGCACGCAGTTCTTCCATCGCTTCGGCGCCGGCGTCGGGTGGAACCATGATAATTTCGCCTCCCACCAGTGCCCCTCGCCCGAAGGGCAGATTGATCGTGGTGCGGTCCCAGTTTTTCAGGCGCAAAAAGCGACTGGTCGCCATCGCGAACGGCATGATCGGCCGCCCGGATTCGCGCGCCAGCATGATGATGCCGAGACCGGCGATGCGCGAGCGCTTCGGCACGTCGGCGGTCAGCGCGACGTTATAGCCTTGTTCGAGCGCCCGCACCATCTCCTTGAACGCGCCGACGCCGCCTTTGCGATGAAACGCCGAGCCGTGATCCCCGGAGCCGCGGATGGTGCCGATTCCAAGCAGCTCGGCGGCGATGGCATTGAATTCGCCGTCGCGATGCCGCGAGATCAGCACCTTGGCGCGATGGATTTCCTTGGTCTTGATGAATGGCGTCAGAAAATGCTGGCCATGCCAGAACGCGAAGATCGCCGGCATCTGCGGCTCGACGATGGCATGGACGTCGGGTGGATCGAAACTGAACCGGTTGGTCCGAAACACCAGCCGCAGGAACTCGGCCGTGAGAGAACCCACAGCGCGCTGGAGCCAATTGCTGCGCAGCAGATTGCGGAGTAATTTTTTCAATGGGCAGGCTTCGCGGCTTGACCTGGATCAAGCAACCGATGGAGATGGACGATAAAATAGCGCATCTGGGCGTTGTCCACGGTCTGCTGGGCCTTCGCCTTCCAGGCCGCGTAAGCGGATGCGTAATTGGGGAACAGGCCGACGATTTCCACCTTGGAAAGGTCCTTGAACGTGTTGTGTTCGAGGTCGGTCAATTCACCGCCGAGGACCAGATGGAGCAACTGCTGCGGGGCGCTATCTGGCATGATCTCTGTTCCTAACGCGGTACCGGTCGAGCGGAATCTTCAGCACCCATCGAGGGCGCTCAGGGCAAGGGGCGGGTTCGAAAATGCTCGACAATGCTTGCATGACGATCGCGTCCCGCTGCCACCAGCACCCCGTGCGTCACCTCGCGGCGATTATACAGGATGGTATCCCCCGAAAGCGCCGTCATGTTACCATTCGCTTCCTGCACGATCAAATTGGCCGCGGCAAGGTCCCAGTCGCGGCTTTGCCCACCCGCGAAGGCCGCATCGAGCCTTCCCTGCGCGACCCGGCACAGCCGAAGCGCGAGCGATCCAATTCGGGGATGGAGGATAATTTCACCGGATGATCGGCCAAGCCGTTCGATCAGCGGCTTCGGACCGGCTATGCGTGAAAAGTCGAGTGCCGTGCCGGATGTCGCATAAGCCGGCAGGCCGTTGAGCAACGCGCCACGGCCGCGCATCGCGAAGAAAAATTCATCGCTCGCTGGCGCGAACACTGCCGCCAGCAATGGTCGCGTGTCCTCGACCAGCGCCACGCTCACGCACCAGTCTTCGCGGCCGGCGAGGTAGCCGCGGGTGCCGTCGATCGGATCGACAATCCAGACCAGGCGCTTGCCGAGACGCGCATCGTCGTCGGCACTCTCTTCCGATAGCCAGCCATAATCCGGCGTGGCCGATCGCAGTCTGCCGGCGATCAGGTCGTTGACCGCGATGTCGGCCTCCGACACCGGCGACGAGGCGCCCTTGGTCCAGTTCTTCAGTTCGGTGCGGAACAGCGAAAGCGCCAATGCGCCGGCCTGGCGCACCGTCTCCTTCAGCAAGGCGGCGTCCCGCGTCAGAGCATCGGCCGCCAAAGTCCTCGCATGCATGCCATCGGCGTTACCGTCCGCCAAGCGTCAATCCCTCGATCCGCAGCGTCGGTGCGTTGACGCCATAGCGAAACGCGAGATCGTTGGCCGGCACCAGCGATTTGAAGATCTCGAGAAGATGACCTGCGATCGTCACCTCGCTCACTGGATAGGTGATCTCGCCATTCTCGATCCAGAACCCCGACGCCCCGCGGCTGTAATCGCCCGTCACGCCGTTGACGCCGGAGCCGATCAGGTCGGTGACGTAAAATCCCTGGCGAATATCGGACATCAGCTCAGCGGGCGTAGGCTCGCCGGCCTCGAGATGGAGGTTAAACGATCCCGGCGAGGGCGACGACGATACGCCGCGGTGGGCGTGACCGGTCGTGACCAGCCCGAGTTCGCGCGCCGTCGCGCTATCCAGCAACCATGACGTCAGAACGCCCTGATCGATGATCGCAAGCTGTTTGACCTTGACGCCCTCGGCGTCGAACGGCTGCGAGCGCAGGCCTCGCACCCGCAACGGATCGTCGATGATGCGGATGTTCTTCGTAAACAGCTGTTGACCGAGACGATCCTTCAGGAACGAGGTCTTGCGTGCGATCGAGGCGCCGTTGATCGCGCCGACCAGATGGCCGACGATCGAGCCGGACACGCGCGGGTCGAACACGACGGGCACCTTGCAGGTCTCGACCTTGCGCGGATTGGCGCGGGCGACGGTGCGCTCGCCGGCAGTGCGGCCAACGCTTTCGGGCGAGGCGAGATCGGCCGCATGCGGCGCGGCGCTGAAGTCGTAGTCGCGCTCCATGGAGGTGCCATCGCCGGATATGGCGGTCGCCGAGATGCCCTGGCTCGAGCGCAAATAGGAGCCATGGAAGCCCGTGCTGGTCACCAGCACCATGCCGCCGATTCCGGTCGAGGCCGATGCCCCGCCCGATTTGCTCACGCCTTTGACCGCGAGCGCGGCGGCTTCGGCTTCACATGCCCGGCGTTCGAGTTCTGCGGTCGTTGGGACGTTGGGGTCGAGCAGATCGAGATCGGGGAATTCGCGCGCCAGCAGGGACGGATCGGCCAGACCGACATATTTGTCGTCAGGCGCGACGCGCGCCATGGCAACCGCGCGTTCCGCAAGCCTTGCGACGCCATCGCCGCTGACATCGTTGGTCGAGACTACCGCCTGCCGTTGTCCTACCAGCACGCGCAACCCAACGTCATCGCCTTCCGAGCGCTCGGACTCCTCGACGCGCCCGTCGCGCACCTCCACGCCCTGCGACACGCCGCGAACCGCCACCGCGTCCGCGGCGTCCGCGCCGGCGCGCCTGGCAGCCTCGACGAGACGCTGCGCCAGTGTACTCAGGGCGGATTGATCGAACAGGTCGGAGGCGGCGGCCTTCGGCGAAAGCGGCGATGCGGTCGATGGTGAAGAGATCACGAACGAAATCCCGGGGATTCAAGAAGGATTGGGGAAGTTTCGAAAACACATCAGCGGATAGATCAGATGTGCCTGATTCACAGGGATTTCAAGCATTTTCACGGGGAAAAAGCCAAACATTTTCAAGGTCGCCGCAAGGTCCCGTCAATCATGTGAACCAAGGTCTTGTCAATCATGCCGGCGAAAGCTGGGCCGGTGACGGCGGATTAACCAGCCTTTTTAAGCCAATTCGCAGCGCGCTCGGCTACGGTCTCGCGTATCGACCGGGAATATAATCCCGGCGGGGAGACAAGGCCGTGAGGCGTCAAACAACAAGCGGGATCAATCCCGCCGGGTCGAGCCGCGCATTGCGGCTCGACCCTCTTTCTCTGCCCGTCAGCTTCGATGCGCAGGATGTCCGCGCCGACGGCGGCGTGCGCAGGATCGAACTTCACCGCGAACGTGTCGTGCTGCGGCGTGCCATCCAGGGCATGCGGATGGCGATCAATGTTCGCGTCAGCGATTTTCGCGGCATTGCGCTGCGCGGCATCGACGATGCCCAGATGCTGGTGCTGGTTCACCGCGATCCGTCGCTGACGATCCCCCTGGGCGTGAGTTCCGATCACGACGAGATTTCGGCGGCATGGCAGATGTGGAGCGACATTTTCGCGCTTCCGCGATTGCCGGAGGATAAAGCGTGCGAGCCGGCAGCGCGGCGGCGGCGGCACAATGCGATCCGGGCCCGGCGTCCGCAATTCCTGGTGCGGCGGCGCGGCGGTGGCCCGCTTGATGGGGCCCACGTGCATCAAGGCGAGCGCGAGATCATCGCACGGGATTAGAGGCTCAAACGCTAATCGGGCCCTGGAGAATACCCTACACCTTCTTGAGAGCTAAGCCGCCCGCATCACTGCATCGACAAGCAGTCCAGCAAACAGCAACAGCCCCGCATCGCGGTTGGATTTGAAGATGCGCAGGCACAGCGCGGGATCGCCGATCTTCAGCCGCGCAATTTGCCAAATGAGATGCGCGGCGAACGCGGCAAGCCCGATTCCCGCCGCCAGACCGGCGCCGGCGAACCACATCGCAACGCCGATCAAAACCACCGCCAGCGCGTAGAACGCGATCAGCGCCTGATGGGTGCGCGCGCCGAACAGGCGCGCGGTCGATTTTACTCCGATCAGCGCGTCGTCCTCAGTGTCCTGATGCGCATAAATAGTGTCGTAGCCGATCACCCATGCAATCGAACCGGCGTAGAGCGAGAGCGCCGTCGCATCGATCCGCCCGAGCGTGACGGCAAATCCCATCAGCGCGCCCCAGGAGAAGGCAAGCCCGAGCACGACCTGGGGCCACCAGGTGATGCGTTTCATGAAGGGATAGACCGCGACAATCGCGAGCGAAGCGATACCCGTCAGTACCGCAAAGCGGTTGAATTGCAGCAGCACCACGAGCCCGATCAACGCCTGCGCGACCAGGAAGACGAGCGCTTGCGGCACGCTTACCTGTCCCGCCGGTATCGGCCGCGACCGCGTGCGCTCCACCCTGGCATCGAGATCGCGATCGGTAATGTCGTTCCACGTGCAGCCGGCGCCGCGCATGGCAAAGGCGCCAACGAAGAACAGGGCAATGACGATGGGCAATCGGCTGATCGTGTGGGCGACGCCGGCGGCGAGCGCGGCCGACCACCAGCATGGCAGCAGCAACAGCCAGGCTCCAATCGGCCGGTCGAGGCGGGCGAGCCGCAAATAAGGCCGCGACCATGGCGGCGCGAGTGTGTCGACCCAGTTTCCGGTCGCATCCGCAACCCGGGCCGCAGCCTCCCTCATCTGAGGCTTGCGTCCTGTTTTCGATGTTCGTTCAGATCGGCGGCGCCGGTCATCGCGCCAGCGCGTTGCCGTTCAACGTATCGAAGGTACCGCCCTTCTTGACGGCGGTAGCCTCCGGAAGCGTCGTCGCAGAGCCCAGCACATCGCTCAGGCTCGGACCAGCCGGCCCCTGCTTTTGCATTTGCTGTGCCACCCCACAGACCTTTTGTTGCATCGTCTCCGTATTCTTGTGGCCCTTTTTCAGCTGATCCGCGATTTGCGGCGGAATCCCGCATTTCGCTGAATGGCTTTCGACGTATTTGATCATCTTGATCTCGGCCTGGCTGAAATTTCCGATCAGCTTGCAAGCCTCATCCGGACCCGCATGCCGGTCGCTGGCCGCCTTGATCAGCTTGCCGCGCTTCTCCGCCTCTTCGCGCAGCGGAAGGAATGCCTTCATGCAGTCCTCCGAAGGACCCGCCTGCGTCGGAGGCGCCACGAAAGGCGAACTCGCAAAGGGCGCGGCACCGGTGGCCGGAAACGGACTGGACGGGGGCGCAGCACCAAAGGAAGGTGCAGGCGCGGCTCCATTCACCGACGGAAATGCCGGATCGTTGGCTGCCCCGGCTCTGCCAGGCAGCGGCGCCGGAAAGGCACCTTGCGCAAAGCCCTGGCCGGGATGGAACATCACGACGGCCACGGCGAGTGGCATGATCAGGCGACGGATCATCAAAGCTGTTCCCTCAGGCAAGGTCCAATGGCCCCTAGCGTCTTCCCGATAGAAGAGCGACTCCGATGAGGCATTTTACGATTGCCGCGAGTCCTTAACAACCCGTGGAATTGGGCAACAGCGCGGCGTTGAGCCGCGCTGGATGACCGATAATGACGTAAATTCCTGTCCTTTAGGCTAAAAGGCCAGCGGATCGGAACATTGACCATGCCCCAACTCGATTTTCGCAAGCCTCGGCTGTTTGTCGACGCCGCCCTGACGCCGGACGAGACGGTCACGCTCGCGCGCGACCAGAGCAATTATCTTGGCAATGTGCTGCGGCTCTCCGCTGGCGAAACGATCCTGGTTTTCAATGGACGCGACGGCGAATGGCAGGCTTCGATCTCGGGGCGCAAGCGGCCCGACGGTCTCAGGATCGTTGCCCAGACCCGGCCGCAGGATCGGCTGCCCGACCTCGCTTATGTGTTCGCGCCGCTGAAACACGCCCGTCTCGACTACATGGTGCAGAAGGCGGTCGAGATGGGAGCATCCTCCCTGCAGCCGGTTCTGACCCGATTTACCCAGATCTCAAGGGTCAACGGCGAGCGGATGCGGGCCAATGTCATCGAGGCGGCCGAGCAATGCGGCATCCTGAGCATCGCCGACGTCGCCGAACCGGTGCCGCTCGATCGCTATGTGAGCGAACGCAAGGAACGGCGCTTGCTGGTGTTCTGCGACGAAGCTGCGGACGTCGCCAATCCGCTGCGCGCGCTGCGCACCGTGCAGGCCGCCGCGGACGGGATCGATATCCTGATCGGTCCCGAAGGCGGATTTGCCGAGCAAGAGCGCGCCCTCCTGCTACGACAGCCGCGCACCTTGCGGCTTGCGCTGGGGCCAAGAATTCTGCGCGCCGACACCGCGGGCGTGGCGGCGCTTGCCCTGGTCCAGGCGGCGCTTGGTGACTGGACGGCCGGCGGCGGCCCCGGATAGGTTCCGGCCTTAACCACTCCTTTTTGGCCGCTTGTTAAGGCAGTTGTATTAAGGCACTTGGCGATTAAGGCTTGGCTATTAAGGCTTGGCTATTGAGGCACTTGGCCGATCCGGGTCGAAACCCCGCCCGGGCCATGCTAAGGGGCTGCGCCAGCTCACGTGCAAAGGCATTTTTTGGCTGGATGAGCCCGTTTTCGGGGATTTGGACTTCGAGATGACTGTGACCGCCGCCCCTCGTGCGACCGGATCCGCCGCATGGGCGGACGCCCTGCTGTTGTCGTTCGCCCAGGCCGGCTACACCCTGGCCGAACCGGCGATCCTGCAGCCCGCCGAGCCGTTTCTCGACCTCTCGGGCGAGGACATCCGCAAAAGCCTTTACCTGACCACCGACGCCAATGGCGAGGAACTGTGTCTTCGCCCCGACCTGACGATTCCGGTGGCAAGGGATTATCTCGCCTCCGGCAAGGCCGGGCAGCCCGCAGGCTTCAGCTATCTCGGACCGGTGTTCCGCTATCGCGGTGGCCGCCCCAGCGAATTCCTGCAGGCCGGCATCGAATCCTTCGGCCGGCTGGATCGGCCGGCGGCCGACGCCGAGATGCTGGCGCTGGCGCTGGGAGCGACCCGCGCGGTCGGCGTCCACGTCGAAATCCGCACTGGCGATGTGGCGCTGTTCAATGCTCTGATAGATGCGCTCGATCTCTACCCGGTCTGGCGGCGACGACTGATCAAGGATTTCAACCGCAAAATCTCTCTCGAACAGGACATCGAGCGGCTGACGCTTGCGACCGGGACGAGCCGCAATGAATATGAGGGCGTGCTCGCGGCGCTCGCCGGTTCCGACCGCAAGGCGGCGCTGGCGCTGGTGACCGACCTGATGTCGATTGCCGGCACCACCAATGTCGGCGGCCGCACGGTCGCGGAAATCGCCGATCGCTTCCTCGAACAGTCGACCCTGAAGGGCGGCGCCTTGCCGCGCGATGCGCTCGACATCATCAAACGATTTCTCGCGATTTCGGGCAGCCCCGACGAAGCGTTGGTTCAACTGCGCCAGCTGGCCGCGGACACCAAACTCAACCTCAGCGGTGCGGTCGATCCTTTCGAAGATCGGATCAAGCGGTTCGAAGCCCTTGCCTCGACATCGGGCGTCGACACCAGCAAGATACGGTTTTCCACCTCGTTCGGCCGTGGCCTCGATTATTATACCGGCTTCGAGTTCGAGCTGCACGCCAAGGATAACGGTGTCGAGCCGCTGGTGGCGGGCGGACGGTATGACGGGCTGATGACCCAGCTCGGCTCGAAAACCCCGATCCCCGCGGTCGGATTCGCGGTCTGGGTCGAGACCCTGACACAGCTCGGCGGCAAGCCCGGCGCCGGCCGCACCCGCGGGAGGGTGTCATGACGGCGCCATTCGTCCTCGCGGTTCCCTCGAAGGGCCGTTTGCAGGAGAACGCCGAGGCGTTCTTCACGCGGGCCGGACTTGCGTTGGCAAAGCCACGCGGCGCCCGCGACTATCGCGGCACCATCTCCGGGCTCGACAACGTTGAAATCGCCTATCTCTCCGCGAGCGAAATCGCCTCGCAGCTGGCGCGCGGCAGCGTGCATCTCGGCATCACCGGCGAGGACCTGGTGCGCGAAAGTATCGCCGACGCCGACAAGCGCGTGCTACTGATCGACAGTCTCGGCTTTGGCAGCGCCAATGTCGTGGTTGCGGTACCGCAGGCCTGGATCGACGTCCGCACCATGGCCGATCTCGATGACGTCACCACCGGTTTCCGCGCACAGCATAACCGGCGGATGCGGGTGGCGACCAAATACATCAACCTGACCCGGACATTCTTTGCCTCCCACGGTATCGTCGACTATCGCATCATCGAGAGCGCCGGAGCGACCGAAGGCGCGCCAGCGGTCGGCACCGCGGAGATGATCGTCGATATCACCACGACCGGTGCGACGCTTGCGGCCAACGGCCTCAAGGTGCTGGAAGACGGCGTGATCCTGCGCAGCCAAGCCAACCTTGTGGCGTCGCGCGATGCCGACTGGTCGAACGAGGCGCGCGAGGCCGCGCGCGTCATCCTGGATCATATCGCAGCCCGCGCCCGCGCCAGCAAATACCGGGAAGTCCGCACCCGCTTTACCGGATGCGACGCAGCCCTTTTGGCCGAGGCCCATAACCGCTTCGGCGTGGTGTCGCCGTTCGGCGGGCCGACGTCCTCGGGAATGGTGACGCTGCACTGTCCGCCGGCGCAGCTTTACGCGCTCGGCAGCTTTCTGCGCGCGCGGGGGGCGGAAACGGTTTCGGTGGCCTCGCTCGACTACGTGCTCGACCGCGACAATCCGCTGTTCGCCAGGCTCGAGGCCTTTCTGCGGCAGTAAGACGAAAGGCCGCGGCCCACCCCGTGGCGACAATCCATCGCGATTGCCCTATGTTGTGTTTCAGAGCGTTTTCGAGCGAACCACGCCCCGGGCCTGATCCGGGGTGGATACCGGTTCGCGCGGAGAAAGCGCGTCAAATCAAGAGCCTGGAGCCTGATCGACCGGGCCCAGGATGGCTGGAACCTGACCGATGATGCTGGGTACGGATGTCTCGAGCTTGTCAACGACCGCGGCCACGGCTGCGGCGCAGGGGTTATCGATCGTAGTGCCCGTGTATAACGAGGCGGCCGGGCTTGCACTTCTGCACCAGCGGCTCGGTACCCTGGCTAGGACACTCGGCGAGCGTTACGACCTGGCTTGCGAGGTCGTCTATGTCGATGACGGCAGCACCGATGCGACGCTCGCGATCGCGCGCGGGCTTGCCGCCGATGCGCTCGATGTCCAGATCGTGTCGCTGTCGCGCAACTTCGGCAAAGAAGCAGCCCTGATGGCGGGACTGGACCACGCCCGGCGCGGCGCGGTCCTGTTCATGGACGGCGATGGCCAGCATCCACCTGACCTCGTCGAGAAGCTCGTCGGTCACTGGATCGATGAGGGCTACGACGTGGTCTATACGGCGAAAGCCCATCGCGACAATGAATCGATGCTGCGACGGATGGCCGTGCGCGGCTTCTACGCATTGATCAACTGGGGCGCACGACAGAAAATCCCCGAAGATGCCGGCGACTTTCGCCTGCTGTCGCCGCGCGCCGCGGCCGCCTTGCGGCAGCTTAACGAACGCAATCGGTTCTTCAAGGGCCTCGCAAGCTGGATCGGCTTCCGCCAGATCCGCGTCGACTATGAGCCCGCCGCCCGCGCCCACGGCATCACTACGTTCAGCGCCGGCCGGCTGGTCGGGCTTTCGATCGAAGGCCTGACCTCGTTCTCGGTGGCGCCGCTGCGTTTTGCCAGCCTGCTTGGGGTTTTGCTCGCTTCCGGGGCGTTCCTGTTCGGGCTTTCGATTCTGTGGGAAACCCTGGTCGATGGGAAGTCGGTTCCCGGCTATCCCTCGCTGGTGGTCGGCCTGATGACCATCGGCGGCGTGCAACTCATCATGATCGGCATTGTCGGGGAATATATCGGGAAGATTCTTTCGGAGCTGAAGGCGCGGCCGATCTATTTCGTTGCCGAGCACAGCGAGAAACGCGCTGAGGCGAAACCGGCGGCGGCCAGCGCCGGCGAAAGGACCGCCGCCGAATGAACGATGCCGCCTGGTGGTCCGATTCCAACATTGGCATCCGGTTTGGGAGCCACCTTGCGAATGTTGGAATCTAACGACCACTCGCAAATTACTATGGGCAGTGGAGCTTGGGATTTGACGTTCGCATCGAGAAATCGCGGCAAATGCTAGCGAACGTCAAATCCGCTCCACCACCGCGCCGCATTTGGTTGTGCGCCGACGATTACGGTATCAGTCCCGGCGTCAACCGCGCCATTCGCGATCTGATCGGGCGCGGCCGTCTCAACGCCACATCGGTGATGTTGGTCGGCCCGGCAATCGGCCGCGACCAGGTGAGCGCGCTCAAGACCACCGCCGCCAGCAGTCCGCGCTGCGCCATCGGCCTCCATGTCACCCTGACGGCGCCATTTCGGCCTTTGACGATGCACTTCAGGCCGATCGACGGCGGCATGTTCCTGCCATTCGCCAAACTCTTGCGCGTAGGCCTGATGCGCAGGCTCGATCCCGAAGTGATCCGGACCGAATTGATGGTGCAATTCTCGACCTTCGGCGAATTGTTCGGCCGCGCACCCGACTTTGTCGATGGCCACCAGCATGCGCACCTGTTTCCGGGTGTGCGCGAGGCGTTTCTGATGGCGGTGAAGGAAGCCGCGCCCGACGCCTGGGTTCGCCAATGCGGACGCGATCAGCCCTTGGCGCGGCGGCTCGGCACGCCGAAGGCCCTGGTTCTCGACGTCTTGAGCGCACAATTCCGCCGCCGCGCTTCGCGCGCCGGTGTCGCATTCAACGGAGGGTTCGCCGGCGCCTATGATTTTTCCGGACAAGCCGATTTCGGCGCACTGATGCAACAATTCCTCGATGGCCTGCCCGAGGGAGGTGTCATCATGTGTCACCCGGGGCTGGTGGATGACATCCTTGTCAGCCTCGATCCGCTGACGGTGCAGCGCGAACATGAATACGCTTTTCTCGGCGGAGAGCATTTCCTCCCGCTGCTGGCCGCGAACAAAGTTACGTTGAGCTGAAATTCCGAAGAAAGGGCGGTGCATATTCCACCCTGCAATCAATCATTTGCACCTGTTCCCCCGCATCAGCCGGGCCCAACGACTGAACGCCTTGTCGCATACATAAATTTAATGCCCGGCAGCACTACTGGCGACACAAACGGCGCCTACATCTGCCACGCGCTTCGAAGCGAGGGAGACACTCCATGACACCGCAAGAACGCCAATTGGTTGACGACCTTTTCGACCGCCTTTCAAAAACGGAGAGCGCGCCGCGCGATCCCGACGCGGTCGCCGCGATCGCGCAAGGCCTGCGCATTGCGCCCAACGCAATCTACCCGCTGGTGCAGACGGTTCTGGTCCAGGACGAAGCGCTCAAGCGCGCCAACGCCCGCATCCAGGAACTGGAAGCGGCAGGCACGCCCCAACAAGATCAGTCCGGCGGCGGCTTCCTCGATACGATGCGTGGTGCGATCCTGGGGCAAGGTCAGCCGCGCGGCTCCGTGCCGAATGTACGGCCGCCCGATGTCGGCAGCCGTCCGGTGTGGAACAGCGGCCAGCTGATGCAGCAGGCGCCGTCTCCGGGACGGTATGATCAAGGTCCCTATGGCCAGCCCCAGCCACAGGGCCCCTACGGCCAGCCACAGGGTCCCTACGGGCAGCCATATGGCCAACCCCAGGCCCCGATGGGCGGGGGCGGCTCATTTCTCGGAACCGCGGCAGCCGCCGCGGCCGGGATGGTCGGCGGATCGCTGCTGCTCGGCAGCATCCGCTCGATGATGGGCGGCAGCCATCACGGCTTCGGCGATGTCAACGCGCTGGGCGCCACCGGGCAAACCGGCTTGACGGATCAATCCGGCAGCAGCCTCGCCCGCGACGCCGGGATCAACGACATCGGCTCATCCGGCGATCACGCCGACGACAGTTCACGCGCCGGACTTTTTGATTCCGCCTCGAACGACGACGATCATGACGACATGGATATGGATTCGGACGACTTCGGTAGTGGTGGCGGAGACAGCGACTTCGCCTGACAGGATGGCGCGGACCCAATAAGAAACGGCCGTCCGGACCGGACGGCCATTTTTTTTATTCGTCACGACTTTCGGTCAGATGACGACGACTTTGGTGCCGACATTGACGCGGCCATAGAGGTCGATCACATCCTCGTTGCGCATCCGGATGCAACCTGACGACACGTTGGTGCCGATCGTCCAGGGTTCGTTGGAACCGTGAATGCGATAGAGCGATGAGCCCAGATACATCGCGCGGGCGCCGAGCGGATTTTGCGGACCGCCTTCCATGTGCCGCGGCAGATCGGGACGCCGCGTCAGCATTTCCGGAGGCGGCGTCCAATCCGGCCATTCCTTCTTGGCGGAGATCTGCTTGATACCCGACCAGGTGAAACCGGGGCGTCCAACACCGATGCCGTAACGCATCGCCTTGCCGTTGCCCTGCACCAAATAGAGGAACTTGTTGGGCGTATCGACGACGATCGTGCCCGGGCCCTCGCGGCCGTCATAGTCGACGATCTGCTTTTCGAACTTCGGATCGAAGGCGGGATGCGCCGGTTCGCCCAGATCCTGCTGGCGCATGGCTTGCTGCGGCTCCAGCAGCGGACGCTGCGATGGATATGGCTGCTGCTGATAGGCCGGCTGCTGCCGATAGCGGTCGCCTTGATTCTGTGCGTCACCGAACAGGAATTCGATGAAGCCGCCCCCCATGCTGGAGCGTTCGGCCGACGCCGTGCGCATCGGCGCGACAGGCTGCTGGGCGGATTGATCGGCGTAGATCACGACGGGTTCCGAAACAAACGCAGCCTCGTTCGCCACGGCGTCACGTTCGGAGCTGAGAAAAGACACGCCGGCAAGGAGCGCAAGATAAATTCTGTTGGACATCGACGTACTCGTACTGTTTTTCGTCGCGGGTGCGCCGGAGCGGCGCCTTTGCACGCCACCAGCTAAGAGCAGAACCTGATCGGTTTGGTAAACAGAAACGCCATTTCGATTCACCACGTCGTCAAAAGCGCGCGGTTTTGTCGGGTAGCGTTTATTTTCGATGAATTCGGGCGGCGCATGGTTAATCGTTGGTATGCGCGCTCAAACACGCCCTCGGTTACGGGTTCCGATGTGAACTTCATGTTAAATCGAGTCTGCTTTAAAGCGCGAAGAGTGGAGTTCGGGGACATATCTCATGCCGGTTCATCGCAAACGTTTTCGTATCGAGGAAGCAATTGTTGGTAACATTGCGATGCCGCCGGAGCTTGGCGGCGAGATCGGCCCCTTGCATCAGGAGATCATGAGCGAGCTGCGCGCCATCCGCGCCCAGATGGCGGGCCTTCGCGCCGGGACGGCAACCGATGCACTTGGCGAGTCAGTCACACAGGAAGTCGCCGAAGCCCAAGCGCTGCTCGATACCTATCGCGCCCAGATTGAGCAGTGCGAGAAACTCAAGATCGAGATTGACCTGATCTACGACGCCATCACCCGCACCAAGCGTGAAATCGCGGTGTTGCACGGCAAGAGCTTCAACGGCGAGGAAATGGCCAAGGTCAACGGCGAGCTCGGCGCCGTGGTCGGCGGCACCGAAGAAGCCACGCAGCAAATTCTGGAAGCCGCAGAAGCGATCGACAACGCAGCGACCGCGCTGAGCAAGGTAACCTCGCCCGACCAGCAGAAGCTGCTCAGCGAGGAAATCCAGGAGCGCGTCGTTTCCATCTTCGAGGCCTGCAATTTCCAGGACCTGACCGGTCAGCGCATCAAGAAGGTGATGACCACGATGAAATTCATCGAGCATCACATCACCGTTATGATGGATATCTGGGGCGGGGTCGACGCCATCAAGGCGCACGCCCCCCACATCGCCGACAACCGCGAGGGCGACGCCAGGCTGTTGAACGGTCCAAAGACCGAAGGCGACGTTGGCCACGCCTCGCAGGACGACATCGACGCCCTGTTCGACTGAAGACTGGATTGCTTCGGCCTGCCGAACAAGCAAACGCCGGCATGACGCCGGCGTTTTTTCCTTCTAAGGATCAATTTGAAATAGTCATTCCGCGGCGATGCCAACGGGTCCGGCCTCTGGCCGGCTCCACATCGAACTACGATGTGCAATTGCACATCTGAGGTTTGGTGCTTCGCACCATCCCGGAATGACTTTGAAAACAGAATCCCCGTGGCTCAGGCGCGCGGCGCGCAGCGGACATAGACCATGTTGCCGTAGCGGGTCGCCGCATCCTTGTCGATGAAGCGGGTGATCAGGACGCGCCCGTCGAAAGACACGATCTCGCGGTCCTGTTCGGCCCCGGCCGGTCCGGGAGGACCGATATAATTCTTGCCGCTCGGGCTGCCCTTGAGGCGCAATTCCTGGGGCGTCGCCTGATCGGCCAGATGCATGATCACGCCACCGTTGGTGCCCGCCCCGATCACATAAGGTTGTTTGCACTGCGCCCGCGCCGCGGCCTCGGTGCGCGCGCGATCATTGGGATTCTGGAACGACGCGAGGCCCCATCGGCCGACGATCTCGTCGGAGCGGATCGTCGCAGGCATTTCGGGCACGGGGGCCGGTTCCGGCGCCGATGATGGGGAGGACGAAAACGACGGCAGGCCTATGCCCGAGCAGGCACCGAGGAATATCGTCAGCGCCGAGGCAATCCCCAGATTGGCAACCGTCCGCACGCTAGATGTACCAACCATGTTGTCCCCCACGCAAATTCGTGGCCGCCCCCGTTCCGCAGCCAAGCGCAAAACCCCTGCCGGAGCAATGACCTCCAGCAAATTACGCCGGCGCTCCGATTTAGTTTCCAAAAGCATCCTATATCCGCCTCACCAACGCCTTAACCTCCCTTTGCTTGACAGGATCGGCGTCACGCCATATCCCCGGGGCGCACAATTGGCACTCCGAGAGTGCGATTGCCAAGGATTAAAAGCTATTCTGCCCTCGGCGGTGTCGAATACGCCCGTATTCCCAGCCACCTTCGAAGGCAATCCAACCCGGAAAACCAGGCTTCCAAAAGGAACCGTCATGGCTAAAACCAAATTTCGTCCGCTGCACGACCGTGTCGTGGTCAAGCGTATCAACGCCGAAGAGAAGACCAAGGGCGGCATCATCATTCCGGATAGCGCGAAGGAAAAGCCCTCGCAGGGCGAGATCACCGCGGTAGGTCCGGGCGGCCGCGACGAATCTGGCATGCTGATCCCGATCGACCTCAAGGTCGGCGACCGCGTGCTGTTCGGTAAATGGTCGGGCACCGAAGTCAAGCTCGACGGCGAGGAACTCCTGATCATGAAGGAGAGCGACATCATGGGCGTGGTGGTTTAGCGCAGGCCGCCCTCACCCCGAGGAGGCAGCGTAGCTGCCGTCCCGAAGGGCGAACACTTCCACAAGCTCATCCTTCGAGACGCGGCCGAGAGGCCGCTCCTCAGGACGAAGTTCATTTACTGGAGAAATTCAAATGGCTGCCAAGGACGTCAAATTTTCCGGAGACGCGCGTGACCGCATGCTGCGCGGCGTCGATATTCTCGCCAATGCGGTCAAGGTGACGCTCGGCCCCAAGGGCCGCAACGTCGTCATGGAAAAGAGCTTCGGCGCACCGCGCATCACCAAGGACGGCGTCACCGTCGCCAAGGAAATCGAACTTGATGACAAGTTCGAGAATATGGGCGCGCAGATGCTGCGCGAAGTCGCTTCCAAGACCAACGACACCGCCGGCGACGGCACCACCACGGCCACGGTGCTTGCGCAGGCGATCGTGCGGGAAGGCGCCAAGGCGGTTGCCGCCGGCATGAACCCGATGGATTTGAAGCGCGGCATTGAGTTTGCGGTGGCTGCCGTGGTCAGGGACCTCGAGAAGCGCGCCAAGCCGGTCGCCTCCTCCTCCGAAGTAGCCCAGATCGGCACCATCTCGTCCAATGGCGATACCGCGATCGGCAAGATGATCGCGCAAGCGATGCAGAAGGTCGGCAATGAGGGCGTCATCACCGTCGAGGAGAACAAGTCGCTCGTAACTGAAGTCGACATTGTCGAAGGCATGAAGTTCGACCGCGGCTATCTGTCGCCCTATTTCATCACCAACGCCGAGAAGATGACCGCCGAGCTTGAGGACGTCTACGTCTTGCTGCACGAGAAGAAGCTGTCCGGCCTGCAGTCGATGCTGCCGGTGCTGGAGGCCGTGGTGCAATCGGGTAGGCCGCTTTTGATCATCGCCGAGGACGTCGAGGGCGAGGCCCTGGCCACGCTGGTCGTCAACCGTTTGCGCGGCGGGCTGAAGGTCGCTGCCGTCAAGGCACCCGGCTTCGGCGATCGCCGCAAGGCAATGCTGGAGGACATCGCGATCCTGACCGGCGGCCAGTTGATCTCCGATGAGCTCGGCATGAAGCTGGAAAGTGTCACGATCAATATGCTCGGTCGCGCGCGCAAGGTCGTGATCGACAAGGAAAACACCACGATCGTCAACGGCGCCGGCAAGAAAAAGGACATCGAGGCCCGCGTCGGCCAGATCAAGGCGCAGATCGAGGAGACCACCTCCGACTATGACCGCGAGAAGCTGCAGGAGCGTCTTGCCAAGCTCGCGGGCGGCGTTGCCGTGATCCGCGTCGGCGGCGCGACCGAGGTCGAAGTGAAGGAGAAGAAGGATCGCGTCGAGGACGCCCTCAACGCCACTCGCGCAGCGGTGCAGGAAGGCATCGTGCCGGGCGGCGGCGTCGCGCTGCTGCGCGCCAAGAAGGCGGTCGGCCGGATCCACAACGAAAACCCCGACGTGCAGGCGGGCATCAATATCGTGCTCAGGGCACTGGAAGCTCCGATCCGGCAGATCGCGGAGAACGCCGGCGTCGAAGGTTCGATCGTCGTCGGCAAGATCCTGGAGGACAAGTCCGAGACGTTCGGCTTCGACGCGCAGACCGAAGAGTATGTCGATATGGTCGCCAAGGGCATCATCGACCCGGCCAAGGTGGTCCGCACCGCGCTGCAGGACGCCGCCTCGGTCGCCGGCCTGCTGGTGACGACCGAGGCCATGGTCGCCGAAATGCCGAAGGAGCCGGCTCCGGCGGCGGCAGGCGGTGGCCACGGACATGGCGGCATGGGCTTCTAGCCCGTCCCTGCACCTCATGATCAATCGAAGAAGGCCGCCTCGGGGCGGCCTTCTTTTTTGGCGATTTGTACGGAGCCTTGCCAGGAAGGTTCAGCTTCCGATTCAACCTCAACCAATATAGCTCTACCGTCACACCCGATTCCATCCTTGCCCAGGAACTGTGCATATGCGCGCCCTTCTGCTCTGTCTGGTCGGACTGATCGCAGCTTCGACAAATCTGGCCCATGGCCAAATGAAGCTCTCGCCGAAAGCTGCGCCTGGCGCCAACGAAACCCGATACTTTACCGCCATCGATGGATTGATGGACGGCAATGCCGACGTCATCCTCAAGGAAACCCGGCAAGGCAAGACCGTCACCGCGGCCGTGCTTGACGTCTGCTATCCGGTTGCGAAGGGCTCCGACCGCAAGGATCGCTTTGTCGCCAACCTCGCGGTAAGCGGCCAGACCCTGACCGGCACCACGCAGAGCATCGGCGACAGATTGCCGGTCACCGTGAAACTCATGCGCAAGCCGACCGGCGACGGCTTCGAATTCAAGGGCCAGATCAGCATCGGCCAGGCCGTGATCGAGGTGAACTCGAGCGACAATTCCGACTTGAGCGAAAAGGAATTTCGGGACAACCAGACCGCCGATGACGGCATCACCGCCACGCCCAAGGATTTCACCGAAGTGTCTCCAGAGGCGATCGGTGTGAGGGTAAAGCTCGATACGGCTTCGGATTTCCTGAAAGGTTTGAAGGGACAGGACGTCGAGGTTTCCCTGACCAGCCTTGCGGTCTCCTGCGATGAGCTGCGCTCCGGCGAACAGACGATCAATCTCAGCGCCGACCCCGATCGCGCTGCGGCGCTGATCGCAAGGTTCAGGTCTTTGCCCGGAGTGGAGATTGATGGCTGGACCACGGGCGTGCTCGATATGGAGCGCACCATCCGTTTTTCGGCCGCCGACTGGCGCGACGGCGATCGGCTGAGCAGGGAAAAACTCTCGGCTGCTATTTCCAGCGTTCTGGCAACAACGCTTTCGGCAAAATCGGCGGCGGCGGCGTGGAACACTAGCACTGGCAAGCTGACATTGACGTTCAAGCGGCCGAGCCAACTATACCCCGCGCTCGATCTCACCGAGACCATCGAGGTGACCGCCCTGGTGGCGCCGGAAAAGCCGGGCTCCTCCGACCGGTTGTTGCTGTGGATCAGCAGCCCCGTCATCTCGACAGCGGATGAGGGCGCGGGTCCAAAGCTCAACGTGGCAAACGATTCCAGCGGTGACGAGGAAGGCGATCAAAAGGACGACAACGGCTCGGTCGATGCGCTGGCGAAGCAATTCAAGGGACAACGCTGGGATGCGGACAAGTCAGCCTGGAAATAGCTGATTTACCCTGCGCGCATTCTCCCCTTGCCGAATACCCGGCTTAACCTGGAACGCACGCATTCCATGTCATCCTCGCATTTGACTTGCCGCATCAGAGCGGCAATGAACGATGCGGTTTCAGGCAAGGCCTTTTCAGGATTTCGAGGGCGATGGCGCGCTATGACGTTGTGGTGATCGGCGCCGGCCTTGGAGGCTTGACGGCCGGCGCGATCCTCGCCCGCGCGGGACGGAAGGTTCTCGTGATCGAGCGCAGCAACTCGGTTGGCGGCGCGGCATCGAGCTACAAGTCCGGCGATCTGTTCGTCGAGGGATCGTTGCACGAAACCAGCGATCCGCATGATCCGCGCGATCCCAAGCATGGCGCATTGACGCGAGCGGGCGTGATCGACGCGGTGACATGGGTGCCGTCGAACGGCTTCTACGAAGCGCGCGGCGGCCCGATCGGTCAGCCGTTTGTGATGCCGGACAATTTCGATGCGGCACGGCGCGCATTGACGGAACGCTTTCCGGAAGCCCGCGCCGGGATTCATCGACTGCTGGGAGAAATGGAGCGCATCGCCTCCGCCGCAGGCATGCTTTCGCAAGGCCGGGCTGCCTTCAGGAATCCGCTGCAGGCGCTCGGCGCGCTCTCAAAGCTGGTGCCCGCGCTTCCCGACTGGCGCCTGTCGCTTTCGCAAAAGCTTGCCCAGGTTTTCGGCGACAACGAAGCTGTCAAATGCGCGCTTGCCGCCAATCTCGGCTACTATCACGACGATCCCGCGACGCTGTGGTGGATTTTCTTTGCGATGACGCAGGGAAGCTATCTCTTGAGCGGCGGATGTTTCGTGCAAGGCGGCTCGCAGCGGCTCTCAAGCGCGCTTGCCCGCGCCATCAGGACGGCCGGCGGCGAGGTGATGGTGCGCCGTGTCGCGAGTTGCATTGCGCTCGACACGCAGGGCCGCGCCAGCACCGTCACCCACACCGCGCGCGACGGCAGCGATCCGCAAATCGTGGAAGCCGCTCGCGTCGTCAGCAATGCCGCGCCGGCCGTGCTCGCACCGCTGATGCCGGCTGTGGCTGCGGAAAAGCTGTCGGCAGGCGATGCCGGGCGGGAGCCGTCGATTTCATTGTTCGCCCTCACCCTTGGCCTTTCAAAACCGCCGCGCGAATTCGGACTATCGGCCTATTCGACGCAATTGCTGCCGCGCGAGATGCAGCGGCTGTCAGAATATGCGCAAGGCGCTGGCGTGATGGCGGATGAGCCGGCCCAGCGAATGCCGCCGATGTCGATCGTCAATTACGCCGCGATCGATTCCGGCGTTCCGGCGCCGCCCTATGTGCTCTCGATCTGCGGACCCGACCAGCTCTCGAACTGGGACGGTTTGGACAAGGACGCCTATCGCGAGAAACGCCAACAGTGGCAGGATGCGATCGTCACCTACCTGTCTTCGACTTATCCCGGCCTCGCGAGCGGCGTGGTCGCGGCGTCATTCAACACCGCGCTGTCGGTTCAGCAGTATCTCAATGCTCCGGGCGGCGCCGTCTACGGGTTCGCACCGACGCCCCCGCGCTCGCTGTGGGAGAGCCCGGCAGGCTCGCCGCGCACACCCGTGCCGGGCCTTTATCTGGCATCGGCCTATGCCGGTTTCGGCGGCTACAGCGGAGTCGTACAGTCCGCAGGCGCATGTGCCGACCTGATCTTGCGCGAGAAATGAGCCCCGCGCGGCAAGACCGAATCAGGTGGCCGCGCTAGTTCGTATTGATTCGAAATCTCAGCGGCGTGGTTCCGATGAACGACACCAGGTCGCCACGCCGTTTCCAGGTCGCGGCCTCGCTCAGCGCCGCGACCAGTTCGTCGTCAGCCTGCGCGCGTGCCGGCGGACAGTTGCGATCCTGCAGCTGACCGGGTATGAAAATCACGGTGTTGCCCGCGACCGAGAACTGGCCCTTGCCGCCCTTGCACCACAATTCAAGCTTCGCCTCACCGTTATCGCCGATCTCAAGCGTCGGGATCCGCTTCGATCCGGCTTGAGGTGCCGCGTCCAGCGTCATCTCGAACCCGAATGGGAACCCCTCATCGGCAGAAGCCGGGTTGGCCGCGAAGGCCGCCACAGCCAGTACAGCCGCAATGGCGGCATGCCCTGAAAAACCTGTCGTTGAACGCATGCATTTCCTCAAAATGATCCGGACATCGCCGGCGGCTGCGTCGTTGTAATAGGCAGCTGTGACAATAACCAGATTGGCGCCCGCAAATTATCGCTTCGCAAAAAAATCCCCGCGCCGATGGGGCGCGGGGATTCGGTTCGAGGGGCCGTCGTTTTACTTCAACACCATCGCGGTGAATGGATAGACATAGGCCTGCAGCATCACGAAGAGGCCGACCAGGCATGCCAGCGCGATCGAGTGTTTGAACACGAAGCGCAGGATCGTGCCTTCGTGTCCGTACCAGTTGGTGGCGGTCGAGGCGACGACGATCGACTGCGCGTCGATCATCTTGCCCATGACGCCGCCGGATGAGTTCGCCGCAGCCATCAGCACCGACGACAGGCCCAGTTGCTCCGATGTGATCTTTTGCAGGTTGCCGAACAGAATGTTCGACGCTGTATCCGATCCCGTCAGCGCCACGCCCAACCAGCCCAGCAGCGTGCCGAAGAACGGATAGAGGATTCCGGTCGCTGCGAACGCCAGGCCGAGCGTCGCATCGACGCCGGAGAGGCGCGTCAGGGTGCCGATTGCCAGCATCGCCGAGATCGTGATCAGCGATATCGCACACAGCTTGATGGTGCGGCCATACTCCCCGATCATCCTGACGGGCGAAAGACCCATCAGGAAGCCGGAAACGATCGCCGCGATCAGCATGCCGGTGCCGGTGAACGACAGGTACGTGAATCCGAAGACCGCACCTTCTGGTGTCGGCTTTGCCGCCACCGGCGGCACCTTGTTGATCATGTTGTGCAGATCGGGAACCGGATAATTCCAGGTGAAAATCGAATTCGCCCAGGACTTGAACCCGCCGTTGCCCCAGATCAGCATCACGATGCAAACGATGATCCATGGCAGCAGTGAACTCCAGAGCTGCGCCTGGGTCAGCGGGGTCTTGTCCAGTGGCTTGGCCGCGGTCATGGTCGCAGCGGATTCGTCGTTGCCGCCGAGCGCCGCGGAAAGCCAAAGCTGCTTCGGCTGCCAAACCTTGAGGAACAGGATGAGGCAGCCCATCGAGATCAGCGACGCACCGATATCGACGATCCAGGGGTTGATATAGTTGGAGATCACGAATTGCGGGACGGCGAACGAGACGCCGGTGACAAGGATGGCCGGCCAGACATCCTTCATGCCCTTCCAGCCGGCGAACGCCCATACCACCCAGAACGGCACGATCAGCGAGAACACCGGCAATTGCCGTCCGACCATCGCGCCGAGAATGTAAGGATCCAGACCGGTCACCGACGCAAGTCCCTGAATCGGGGTACCGAGCGCGCCGTAGGCAACCGGCGCGGTATTGGCGATCAGCGACAGGCCGGATGCGGCAAGCGGGGAGAAGCCGAGACCGATCAGAACCGCCCCGGTCACCGCAACCGGCGTCCCGAAACCCGAAGCGCCTTCAAAAAACGCGCCGAACGAAAATGCGATCAGCAGCAGCTGCAGGCGCCGGTCTTCCGTCACACCACCGATGGCACGCTGCAACAGCTCGAAACGCCCGGTTGCGACCGTGATGCGGTAAAGGTAGATGACGTTCAACACGATCCAGCCGATCGGGAAGAATCCGGCCACCACGCCAAGCAGCGATGCGCGAATCGACATGCCTGCGGGCATCGTGAACACGAAAATCGCGATGATGTTGGCAACGATCAACGCGGTGATGGCGGCGAGATGCGCCTTGACCTTGCCGCTAGCGATCAAAACCAGCAGCGTAACGACGGGTATCGCCGCGGCGATCGTCGAAAGCACGGTGTTGCCAAACGGATTATAGACTTGATTCCACATTATGATTCCTCCCCACGCGCTTTTTCGGCGATCCGACCCGCGTGAACGGTCGGAACGCCTGGCGCGATTGCCGGGGTGTCTTTAGCAAACCGCGAAATCGGAAGCGAATTTGGCCTGGCCAACCCCTGCTCACAAGCGCGCGACGTATGAAGGTCCCCTGCCCCTCGCCATTATGAGCATGCTAGAGTTGACTCCGAGGCTGGGACAAGCGAACGCAGACCGTGAGAATTACGACTTTAGTCTAGGCCCTCCCAATTCCCCAGTTATTTTGGCCTTTGTAGCCATCCTCCCGGAGACCGCGATCTGTGAATAACATCCGCTTGACGCCCGCGACCGTATGGCGGATCGCTGCTCCCTATTTCCGCTCGGAAGACAAATTCGCAGGCCGGCTGCTGCTTGCGTCGGTCATCGCGATCGAACTGACCGTGGTCGGGATCAACGTTCTCCTGAACCAGTGGAACAATCGCTTCTATAATGCGCTGCAAGAGAAGGACTGGGACGGCTTCGTCCGGGAAATCGGCATCTTTTGCATCCTGGCCTCGTGCTTTATCGCGCTTTCGGTCTATCAGCTCTATCTCAATCAGTGGCTTCAGATCCGCTGGCGGCGCTGGCTGACCAGCCGCTATCTGGGTCAATGGCTGCACGACGCCAACCACTACCGGATGCAGCTCAAGGGCGATGCTGCCGACAATCCGGACCAGCGTATCTCCGATGACGTCAAACTGTTTGTCGATCAAACGCTGAGCATCTGCGTCGGCCTGTTGAGCGCCGCGGTGACGCTGGTGTCGTTCGTGATCATCCTGTGGGGTCTGTCGGCGGAATCTCCATTGACGATTTTCGGCACCGAGTTCGAGATCCCGGGCTACCTGGTGTGGGGCGCGCTGATCTACGCCATCTTCGGAACCGCGCTGACGCACTGGATCGGCTCGCCGCTCGTCTTTCTTGATTTCCAGCAGCAGCGTTTCGAGGCCGACTTCCGCTTCAATCTCGTGCGGGTGCGCGAAAACTCCGAACAGATCGCGCTGTTGCGAGGCGAGAACGCCGAGCAGCAACGGCTTTCGGAACGCTTCGGACGCGTCGTCCAAAACTGGTACGGGATCATGAGCCGAACCAAGCGGCTGACGGCGTTTACGGCAAGCTACGCGCAAGCCGCTGTGGTTTTCCCCTATATTCTGGTAGCGCCGGCCTATTTTGCCGGCAAGATCCAGCTTGGCGGCATGATGCAGACCGCATCCGCCTTTTCCAGCGTGCAAACATCGCTGTCATTTTTCGTTACGATCTATAGATCGCTGGCGGAATGGCGCGCTGTGACCGCCCGTCTCGACGGATTCGAGGAGGCGATCGCCAGCGCCACGGCGCTGCCGACCGGCGCCGATTCGATCGACGTCGTGCCTTCCCCCGGCAGCGGCAACATCGAATTGCGGCAGCTGCTGGTCCGGTTGCCCAACGGAACTCCCCTGGTCTCGGCAGACAGCTTCAGCATTCGCAGCAACGAGCGCACCCTGGTCACCGGTCCGTCCGGGGCCGGCAAGTCCACGCTCTTCCGTGCCATCGCCGGCATCTGGCCGTTTGGAACCGGCGCGATCGCGATCCCGTCCGGGGCCACGCTGATGATGCTGCCGCAGCGTCCGTATTTTCCGGTCGGTTCGCTGAAGGCTGCGATCGTTTATCCGGCGGAGCCGAACACATGCAGCTCCGAACTCGTCGGGAACGCTCTCGCTTCGGTGGGCCTGCCCCAGCTGGTATCGCGGCTGGAGGAGGAAGCGCACTGGAACCGAATGCTCTCGCTCGGCGAACAGCAGCGGCTTGGGCTGGCACGCGCGCTTCTGCATGCGCCGCAGTATCTGTTCCTCGATGAAGCGACCGCCTCGCTCGATGAGGCCTCCGAGGCTGCGCTTTATCGCCTGCTTGCCGATAAATTGCCGGCAACGACCGTGGTCTCGATCGGCCATCGCAGTACGCTTGCGGCCTTTCACCAGCGCAACGTCGTGCTGGTCCGCGACGGCGATCGATTTGCGCTGCGCGACGGGCGTAAACCTGGCAAGCCTGGTTGACAGCTGCGCGCTCCAACTATGGGCCGGGAGATTTACTTCAGGCTGGTCATCGCGGTCAGGTCAGCCGAGAGCTTGACGATGCCGACCGCGCCGCACCAGTTGGAGCCAAACCCATTGGGATTGATGGCGGTCAGATTGCCGGGGATATTGGCATTGAAAGCACTCGTCAACGCCGCGCAATCGCCCTTGCGCAGGTTCGTATCGGAGTAACGCAGATCAAGCGTGAACACCTTGTAGGTGAAGCCCACGCCAATATTCCAGGTATTGTAGCTCGGATAGGGGACGCCGATCGGGGCCGCCGTGATGCGATAAAATGCATCCGTCGTTCCGAACCATTGGCGGCCAAACTCGCCCGACACATAGGCTCCGACGCCGCTCTTACCAAACCAGGCCGTTGGCGCGATCGCTCTGGCGGTGATTGACGCGTAGTTGCCCCAAGCCCCTGAATTCAGGAAATTCGGCGAGTAGAATTCGTTGGCGCCGACGGCTAAATTGTCGTTGATCGTCCAGTTGAGCTTGCCGTAGCCCTCGAAAAAGCTGAGGTCTTTCTTGATTTGCGTGAAGTCAGGGCCGAGTGCCAACGGCGATCCTGGCGGGCACACGGCGACCCCGCCCGGAAAGCCCTCCTGACACTGTCCACCCGGATAGAGGTAGCCCCACAGGCCGACATCGAAGGCGAAGGCGCCGAAGGTCCGCCGAACACCGCCATAGATATCGACTTCGGCCGCGGCGCGATTGGCAAAGGAAATGCTCTCCGCCGCGGTGCCGATGTAGAGCTGCAAATCCTTGTTGACGTTGAAGCGAGGCTCGAAATAGGCCGCGACCGACGGCTTGTGATTGGACTGGGTGATGCCGCGGAAGACGTAGTCATTCATGATCGCGCCGCCGAACGCGATATCCCAGGGATCGAACGGCGTCGGCGGCGGCGCTTTGACAGCCTTCAGGGGGATGTCCGCCGCGAACGCCGGGCCCGTCATTGCCAACACGGCAGCGGCCAAAGCCAACTTCTTCATCAACATCCCCGTCCAAAGGCGGGTCCGGAATTCCTCGTCCGAAGGCAGGACGGCAACCGATTTAGGAGAGGCAATCTGGTATGGACCACCCGCAGGATGAAGCAAAAATGATGATCATTTGCATATTTTTTAACCCATTGCGGAGTCGCACGAGACGTTGTCCGCATCTGTTGCATTCTGACAACAATATTTGCTGATGCCGGGATCGATTGGACCACTCTGGCGGCGAGTCCTGGGGAATGCCGCGGCGAGGTCCGGCGCGGCGGGCTGAAAAACGAATCAAGCTTATTCGCTCGCTGCCCTGTCCCGCGAGGGGTCTGCCCCGAGATAAGGAAAGGCCGCAGCGGTTAACGCTGCGGCCTCTTGGCATGATCCGAATCAGCCCGGATGCGAAGTGCCAGATCATGATCGAATCGGACCACGATCTTTTGGTTCAAGCAAAATCTCCGGGCAGTCGCTTCGCGTTTGTCCCGAGGGAAAACTGATTCCCCCTCTTGCGCTAACGCGGCCCGGGTCAGGATCCTGCCCTAGTTGTTGTCCTCCCCACCGGGTGCTGGGCTCGACGAATGCCCCCATGACGGTGAAGGACTGGGGGCAGCCGGACTGGGCGTGGCCCAACTCGACTCCGACGGCGCGGGCGCTGCTACGGGCGACGCGGCGGGTTTGGGCGCAGCCTTCTTCGCCGATCGCTTCTTCGCACTGGCCTTCTTGGCTGCCTTTTTCGGAGCCGCCGCCTTGGACTTCCTGGCGGATTTCGCCGCGAATTTCTTCGCCGACTTCCTGGCCTTTTTCGCCGTTTTCTTCGAAGCTTTCTTCGCGGATTTCTTCTTTGCCGTCAGAACCCTTTTCTTGCTCTTACTCTTCTTGCCACCCTTTTTCTTTTTGCCTTTAGCCATCGTGATGATCCTCCTGTTGCCGCCGATCAATGTTTATCGATCGTTTCAAGTCGTCCGCCTCAAGCGCGAGGCCCATCGATCAGTTCAATCCTGGCCGGGGACCGCCTGTCGCCCAATCGAGAAGCTCAATCGTGTGCACCACAGGAACTGACGTGCCACCGGCAATCTGCACCATGCAACCAATATTGCCTGCAGCAATCATGTCCGGCTTGATCATCGCAATATTGGCGACCTTTCGATCGCGCAATTTGTTCGCAATGTCAGGCTGGAGAATGTTGTACGTTCCTGCCGAACCGCAACACAAATGGCTCTCGGGTACATCTTTCACCACGAATCCGTTCTTGGAAAGCAATTCTTTCGGAGCTTGCGTTATTTTCTGCCCGTGTTGCAGCGAACAGGCGGCGTGATAGGCGACGACAATGTCGCCGCGTTGCTGCGCCGGATTGAGATCGACGCCGCTGACATACTCGGTGATGTCCTTGGCCAACGCCGAAACCTTGGCAGCTGCGGCGGCAAAGTCTGCCTCTTCGCGCAGCATGAAGCCATAGTCCTTGATGACGGTTCCGCACCCCGATGTCGTCACCAGGATGGCGTCGAGACCACCTCGCTCGGCCTCCGCGAGCCATGCCGCAATGTTGGCGCGGGCGAAAGCAAGTGCAGCGTCGTCGCGGCCGAGGTGATGGGTCAGCGCGCCGCAACATTGCTCATCCTTGACCAAGACGACCTCGATGCCATGACGCGTCAGGAGGCTGATCGCAGCCTGATTGATGCGCGGGGCCAGAACCTGTTGGGCGCAACCCTGCAGCAGGGCGACCCGTCCACGCCTTTCGCCGATGGCGGGAAAGACGCTGCCGCCGGCCGGCCCGGACGCCGGCAGGCTGGCCGGCGCCAGCGCCAGCATCGCCCTGATTCGCCGCAGCAAGGTCGGCGCCGCCGTGGCCGCCTTTGAGGTCTCCTTGGGTGCCGGCAGCAAGCCGATCAGCGGCCGGCCTAGCCGCGCCAGGATCATGCTGGCGCGAAATAGAGCCGGCTGCGGCAGCACAAGAGCGAGCACCGCGCGCAACAGCCGCTCGGCCAGCGGCCTCCTATAGTCCCTTTCGATCCGGACCCGCGCCTGGTCGACGAGGTGCATGTAGTTCACCCCGGACGGACAGGTGGTCATGCAGGCAAGACAGGAGAGGCAGCGATCGATGTGCTTGACCACTTCCTTGGTCGGC
>Ga0210405_10000448_pt1 | contig 54983 bp, 44 predicted proteins | sample IncBWH11MmetaG_FD_155492 | JGI IMG/M metagenome (GOLD analysis project Ga0210405, IMG submission 155492) | Forest soil microbial communities from Barre Woods Harvard Forest LTER site, Petersham, Massachusetts, United States - Inc-BW-H-11-M | ecosystem: Environmental > Terrestrial > Soil >...
GCGCGTGCAGACCGGCGTCGTCTCGGCCAATTTCTTCGACGTGCTCGGCACCCGGCCGATCCTCGGCCGCACCTTCGCTCCCGAGGACGACCGTCCGGGAGCCCAGCCGGTGCTGGTGCTCAGCTACGCCTACTGGCAGCGCTCCTGGGGCGGCGACCCCGCGGTCCTCGGCAAGACGCTGGAGATGAACGATCATCCCCACCGGGTGATCGGCGTCCTGCCGCCGGTGCCGCAGTATCCCCAGGACAACGACCTCTGGATGCCGACCTCGGCGTGTCCCTTCCGCGCCGACCCGCGCGCGATCGCCGCCCGCCGCGGCCGCGGCTACCACGTCTTCGGCCGCCTGCAGCCCGGCACCACGCTGGCGCAGGCACGACGGGACCTCACGGCGGTCGGCGGCACGCTCTATGCCGACTATCCCGCCGACTATCCGAAAGGCGGCTACCAGATCGATGCCACGCCGCTGCTCACCGAGCTCACGGCGCGCGCCCGGCCGACGCTGCTGCTGCTGCTCGCCACCGTCCTGCTGGTGCTGCTGATCGTCTGCGCCAACGTCGCCAACCTGCAGCTGGCGCGCCTCGCCAGCCGCGGCGACGAGATGAGCGTGCGCACCGCGCTCGGCGCCGGCCGCGGCCGGCTGCTGCGCCAGCTGATCACCGAGAGCCTGATCCTGGCGCTTCTCGGCGCGGGCCTCGGCGTCGGCGTCGCCGCCGCGCTGCTCAAGGGCCTGGTCGCCTTCGCGGCCCGCTTCACCGCCCGCACCGGCGACATCGCGATCGACGGCTGGGTGCTGGCCTTCACCGCCGTCGTCGCGGTCGTCGCCGGCCTGCTATCCGGGGCGCTGCCGGCGGTCGCCGCGAGCCGCGGCATCGCCGCCGCCCTCCGTGCCGGCGGCAGCGGCAGGCCAGGAGCGGGCAGCCTGCGCCTGCGCGCCACCCTCGCCGGCGTCCAGGTGGCGCTGGCTTTCCTGCTGCTGGTCGGCGCCGGGCTCACGCTGCGCAGCGCCTGGAAGCTACAGGCGGTGGATGCCGGCTTCAATCCGGACAACGTCCTGGCGCTGGCGATCGATCTCGATTGGGCGCACTACCGGACGCTGGCGCAGCGGCGAGGGTTCCACCGCGCCCTGCTCAGCCGGGCGCGCGCCCTGCCCGGCGTCGCGACCGCCGCCTACACCTCGAGCTACCCGATGGACGGCGTCGGCCGCAACACCCTGGGCGTGCGCGTCGAGGGGCGGAGCGGCGCCTATGACGATCTGCCCGAGGCGGCGCTGCGCGTCGGCAGCCCCGGGTTCCTGACCGCGATGGGCATTCGGCTCGAGCGCGGCCGCGGCTTCGAGGAGAGCGACCGCGACGGCGCGCCTCAGGTCGCCGTGCTCGGCCATGCCCTGGCGAGGCGCCTGTTCGGCGCCGAGGACCCGGTGGGCCGGCGCGTCCAGCTGGGTTCGAGTCAGCCTCCGGATTGGTTCCGGGTGATCGGGGTGATCTCCGACGTCCATGACCTGGGCCTCGACCAGGACCCGGGCGACGCCGTCTGGGTGCCGCTCGACCAGAACCCCGCCCTTGCCGGCAGCCTGCTGCTGCGCTCCCAGCGCCGGCCGGGGGCGTTGACCGGCGCGGCACGCGCCATCGTGCACGACATCGATCCGCGCCAGCCGGTGGGCCGGGTCCAGACCCTGGAGGCCGCACGCTCGGCATCCCTGGCGGCCCCGCGGTTGACCGCGATCCTGCTGTCCGCCTTCGCCTCCCTGGCGCTCGTCGTGACGGTGATCGGGCTCGCCGGCGTGGTGGCCTTCGGCGTCGCCCGCCGCACCCGCGAGATCGGCATCCGGATGGCGCTCGGCGCCCGTCGCGGCGCCATCCTGGGCGGCGTCCTGCGCGAAGGGCTGGCGGCGGTCGGCGTCGGCCTGCTGGTGGGCGGCACCGCGGCGCTCCTGCTGGCGCACATCGTCGCCCGGCTGCTCTTCGGCGTCCCGCCGACCGACCCGGTGACCTATCTGGCCGTCGCCGCGCTGCTCGCCGCCGTCGCCGCGCTGGCCTGCCTGGTGCCGGCCCGCCGCGCGGCCACGGTGCAGCCGTCGCTGGCGCTGCGCAGCCACTGAAGCGAGCGAGCGGCCCCAACCCGATCGCCAACCAAGGAAAGAAAAAGCAAAGAAAGGATAACTACCATGCAGAGAAGAGAGCTCTTGCAGGGGTCGGCCGCCCTCGGCCTGATGGCGGCGATGCCCCTGGCGGCTGCCCGCAACCTGCTCGCGAGCCCGACCCCGGCCGCGACGCCTGGCCTCGTCCCCTTGCAGCCCCCCGCCCAGGGCAGCATCCCGGTCGCCTTCCTGCTGTCGGCAGGGGCCGTGGTCATCGACTTCTGCGGCCCCTGGGAGGTCTTCCAGGACGTCGTCGTCCCCAGCCGCCGGGACGCGCCCTTTCGCCTCTACACCGTGGCCGAGAGCACCAAACCGCTGCAGGCGAGCGCCGGCATGACCATCGTGCCGGACTACACCCTGGCGACCGCGCCCGCGCCCAAGGTCATCGTCATCCCGGCGCAGCACGAGCACACCCCGGCGATGATCGATTGGATCCGCAAGTCGGCCGCCGGCGCCGACCTCACCATGTCGGTCTGCACCGGCGCCTTCCTGCTGGCGCGCACCGGCCTGCTGGCGGGCAAGCCGGCGACCACCCACCACAGCTCCTATCAGACCCTGGCCATGCAGTTCCCCGACATCCGGGTGCAACGCGGCGCCAGGTTCGTGGACAACGGCAACCTCGCCTCCGCCGGCGGCCTCTCCTCCGGCATCGATCTCGCGCTGCGGGTCGTCGAGCGCTACTTCGGCCGCGAGATCGCCCAGCAGACCGCCACCTACATGGAATACCAGGGCCAGGGCTGGCTGCATCCGGAGTCGAACGCGATCTACGCCGCGGCCCGCATCTCGACGGACGAGCACCCCCTCTGCCCGGTCTGCCAGATGGACACCGACAAGGCGACCGGTCCCAGGTCCGTCTATCAGGGCAAGACCTATTACTTCTGCTCGCAGGAGCACAAGGAGCTGTTCGACCAGGCGCCCGCCGGCTACCTGGTTGCCGGCGCCAAGCGGTGATGCGGCCGGCCGCCGCGGCCGGAACGGCGGACCACGACGGCACCGCTGCGCCATCGTGGCCCGCCGCCTGGCGGCGGGCCGCTCCGGGTCAGTTGCTGGATCCGGGCAGCGGCGTGATCAGATAGGGGAAGACCTGATCGAACATCAGGGCGTTGACCTCCACGCCATCGGTGAACGGCAGCTGTCCCGACGGCGCCTGGCTGGCCGGCAGTGCGGAACCCATGAGGACGCGCAACGAGTTGTCGACCACGTCGTCGCCCGGGCGCCGGCCGTTGGGATAGCCGGCCGAGTCGCCCCCCACCACGCCCAACGGGTTCTGCTGGGCGGCCGGCACCGGCGCGATCAGGGTGTTGAGGCGCATGACCTCGCCCTGCGGGCCGCCTTGATTGAGGCCCGGGATGCCGGTCATGAAGCCGACGATCAGGTCCTCGCGCGGGTAGAGCGTCGGCGCCTGGACCCCGGCGCTCGTCAGCCAGGACTGGATCAGCAGCGGCAGCGCCGGGTAGGAGACGTAAGGCACGATCCTGGTGTCGTCGCGCGGATGGCTGGCATTGAAGAAGTCCTTGTCGGGCAGACCGATCAGCAGCTCGCTGACCAGCGGGTTGCCGACCCGCGAGACCTGCACGTAGTCGCCGCTCTCGTCGTAGGGCGCATCATAGGTGGGCGCATCCTTCAGCGAGCGGACGCGCGGCAGGCGGGCCGTGGTCCAGCCCGAGACCAGTCCGGAGCCGCCGCCCACCAGGCAGGCGGTCGGCACCTCGAGCACGAAGCTGGTGATGTTCTTGTTGGCGGTGTTCGACTGCCTGCCGGTCGGGCTGCCCAGCAGGTTGGGCAGGTTCACCTCGTCGAACAGCGATCCGAGGTCGCCCTGAAAGGGCTCCTTGCGCTGGCCGACGAAGACCTTGCCCTTGCCGCAACCCGGGATGTCGATGTTGTGGATGAAGCCGCGGGCGTAGCTCTCGTAGTCCGGAATGGTCTTGGTGCCGATGTTGTCGAGCGGCATCCCGAAGCGCGTCGAGCCGGTGTCGGCGTCGCTGACGAACTGGACCGAGGTCGGCTGGCGAATGTCGCCGGCCAGGACCCGGATGGTATAGCTGCGCGCCACGTTGGCCGCGCCCGGTTGCGCCAGCGGGCCGGTGATCAGCCAGGGCACCGGCGTGGCCCGCCGGTTGCCGATGGGCCCCACCTTCAAGGTTTGCAGCGGCGAGACCTCGCTGACCCGGAAGCGGAAGGTCAGGTCCTCCACGGTGTGGTTGCCGCTGATGATGTGGATGTCGTAGAAAGCGCTCGAATCGAGCGGGAAGTAGATCGGGCCTTCGAAGGGGTCCTGCAGCGGGTTGTAGTCGGCGATCAGCGTCGTGTAGTCCTGGCGGCCGGTCTCATAGCTGCGGAACATGAAGAAATCGGTGCCGTCGACTTTCGGGCTGCCGGCGATCGCCGGCGCATCGCGGAAACCTGACGCGAAGGCGGGAAGGGTGGCGGCCATGGACGCCGTCAGTGCCACCGCGGCGGCGAGCAGCGCGGCGCGGCGGCGAGGATGGGGACGCGGATAGTCACTCTGAGCGGGCAGGCTGGTCATCTGGTTCCTCCTTATTTCGCATTCCTGCGAATGGACATTCAACCAGAATAACAAGGCCTTACGGACCGGCCCATCGCTCCATCGATTCAAAATGGATCTAGCGTCTAACCCCCGCCCCCGCCCCCGCCCCGCCCGCGGCCGCACCGCGGGCCGCCATGGAGTCCCGCGGCCGGCGGCGCCGCTCAGCGGCGGTCGAAAAGGTAGCTGAGGCCGTCGCCCAGCAGGTTGACGAGGACGGCGAACAGGCTGCCGTCGGGCTCGCGGTAGCCCCAGCCGCCGCCCAGCGCCGGACCGGAACCGGCTGCGGCGGCGTCGAGCCGGCGCTGGCGCGCCGCCGCCTGCGCTTGCTCGGCGCCCAGGCGGTCGGCGCGCTGCTCGCCGCCGTTCTGGATCCAGGACAGCACGCGCGGCAGCTCGTCGAGATCGAACCAGATGCCATGGGCGCGGCAGATGTCGAGGATGACGCCGCTCATGCGGCCGTAGTTCTGGCGGTTCATCAGCGCGCCGCAGACCGCACAGGGACGGTAGATGCGGCCGCCGCCCGGCGCCCCCGGCCGCGGCCCGGCCGTCGCTGCCGCCACGGCCAGAGCCAGCGCCGCGCTGCCGAGCTGGGAGTGCCGCGCGCGCACCACCAGCACCTCGAAAGTCGAACGATCGACCCACAGCCCGCCGCAGGTCTCGCATTCCGACACCGCCACCGGCTCGCCGCCGAGCTGCCGGCTGGTGAGCTGCCTGGCCGGCCCGCAGACCGGACAGTGCAGCGGCGTCGCGGCCGCTGCCGCCTGCTCGACCAGGATCGGGCTGCCACAATGGTCGCAGAAGCGGGCGCCGCCGCTCACCCGCGCCATGCAGACCGGGCAGATGGTGTCGATGTCGCGGTCGTGGACGGTGAAGCTCGAGCCGCAGTAGCGGCAATCCGGCTCGCTGCCCTCGCGCGGTGCGCCGCACGCCGAGCAGCGGACCACCGCCGAGTCGTGAGCCGCGAGCGCCGGCACCTCCACCAGCTCGCCGCAGGGGCAGCGCACCTGCTCGCCGGGGCCGCGGTCGCCGGCGTCGAGCTGGCGCCGGCAGCGGCTGCAGACGACGAGATGGCGCATGCTCACCGGCGCACTTCCTGCGGCCTGGTCTCCCACCGCTAATCGGGTTCGTCGAGCTCCGAGATCGACTGCAGCACCGCCTCGCCGGCAGCGAGGTTGAAGCGGTCGGCGGCGAACAGCGTGCTGAACGCCGCCACCACCCGCGGGCAGAACTGCGTCCCGGCCGCGCTCTCGATCTCGGCCGCCGCGCGCTCGCGCGCCAGTCCCTGGCGGTACGGGCGGCTGGTGGTGATGGCGTCGAAGGTGTCGGCCACCGCGATGACCCGCGGCGCCAGGGGGATGGCGTCGCCCTCGAGCCCGTCCGGATAGCCGGCGCCGTCGATGCGCTCGTGATGGCTGCGCACGCCCGGCAGCACGTGCGGGTTCGAGAGGTGGGCGACGATCGAGGCGCCGTCGGTGGTGTGGCGGCGCATGATCTCCGCCTCGTCCCCGTCGAGCGGCGCCGGCTTGCCGAGGATGCGGTCCGGCACGCCGATCTTGCCGATGTCGTGCAGCGTCGCCGCCAGCCAGAGGTCCTTGAGGTCGCGCCGGTCCAGCCCCATCTCGGCGCCCAGCAGCAGCGAGTAGCTGACCACCCGGCGCACGTGGCCGCCGGTGTAGGGATCTTTCTTTTCCAGCGTCTCGGCGAGCGCCGTCACCATGTTGAGGAACTGGCGCCGCTGCACGGCATAGAGACGGGCGTTCTGCAGCGGATGCGCCAGGATGCCGGCAAACAGCCGCATGCGGCGCAGGTCGTCGTCGGTGAAGTGCGCCCGGCCCACCGGATTGAGCAGCTGTAGCACGCCGGCGACGCGGCCGTTGGCGAGCAGCGGCACGGCCAGGATGGCCCGCGTCTTGAACACCTGCTGCGGATCGCCGTGCCAGCGCGGATCGGCGGCGACGTCGTTGACCACCTCCGCCGCCGCCGACTGCGCCACGCTGCCGACGATGCCCTGGCCGAGCGGCACCCGCAGGCCGCGGATCTCGCCCGCCGCCCGCCCGCGCACGACGCGGAAGAACAGCTCGCCGCGCTCGTCATCCAGCTCCCAGATCGAGCTGGTCTCGGCGCGGCAGACCCGCTCGGCGGTCGACAGCGCGATCTCGAGCACCGTCGGCAGGTCCAGGGACGAGGCCAGCCGGGAGCTGATCTCGAGCAGCGTCTCGTATTCCGCGAGGCGCTCGCCGGCGGGCTGCGCCTCGTGGGTCAGCCGGCCGCCGGCCGCCGGCGGCTCCGGCGCCGCCGGGCCGGTCCGGCTGGAAGCAGCTGTGTCTGAGCTATCGGCCTCGGCCGGCATCATGCGTCCCGTTCCCCCTCTTCCAGGATACGACGGAATCACGCCTGCCCTTCCCCTGCACCCCTGCAATCGCGCTCCTGGCCCCGCATCCCTCCGCCCCCTCACACCCTCGCTGGGCAACCAGGCTCGTCTCAGGCGCTCAGCGCTTCGAGCTCCTTTTGCAGCTCCTCGATCCGCTGGAAGCGCTCGGCCGGGTTCTTGCGCAGGCAGCGCAGGATCGCCGCCTCAAGCCGCGGCGGCATCTCCGGCCAGCGGCTGCTCGGCGCCGGCGGTTCGTCCTGCAGATGCTTGACCAGCACCTCCATGGCGGTGTCGGCCTTGAACGGCACGGTGCCGGTGAAGATCTCGTAGAGCACCACCCCGGTCGAATAGATGTCGGCGCGCGTGTCGATGTCGCCCCCCTGCACCTGCTCGGGCGCCAGGTACTGCGGCGTGCCGACGATGAATCCGGCCTGCGTCTGACCCGGGGTCAGGCGCGATACCGGGCGCGCGATGCCGAAATCCATCAATTTGGCGTTGCCGGTCGGCTCGAGGATCAGGTTCTCGGGTTTGATGTCGCGGTGGATCACGCCGACCGCGTGCGCCGCGCCAAGCCCCGCGCACAGCTGCTTGCCCAGCCGCAGCCCGGCCGAATAAGGCAGCCGGTGGGCCTGGTCCAGCATGTAGCGAAGGGTGACGCCGCGGACGTACTCCATCGAGATGAAGGCCACCCGGTCGAGCTCGCCGAAATCGTAGGTGCGCAGCACGTTGGGGTGGGTGATCTTGCGCGCCAGCTTGATCTCGCTCTTCATCCGCTCGAGCTGCGCGCGGTCGCCCCAGAGGTCCCGCCGCAGCACCTTGAGCGCCACCAGGTCGTCGAGCTCGCGGTCACGCGCCTTGTAGACCACTCCCATGCCGCCGCTGCCGAGCACCGACAGCACCTGGAAGCGCTTGCCCATCGGCGTGCCGGGCGCCAGCCCGGAGAGGGTGAGCAGCGCCGCCTCCTCGCCGCCGGCCTGCTCCGTCTCGCCGGCGGGGGTGATGGTATGGGTGCTCGCCAGCCGCGCCGCGAGGTCGGCGGTGAGCACGTAGATCGGCTGCGGGCTGATCAGCCCGCGGCGCGGCGCCAGCTCGTAGCCGGCGCGAACGAAGTGCTCGCGCACCTGCTGATAGACGTCCCGCCCCAGCACCAGGTCGCCGGGGGTCGCCTCGCGCAGCAGGCTTTCGAGCTGCTGCACCGGCTGCCCCACCATGGCGCGCTCGGACTGGTCGCCCCACGACACCGGTCCGGTCACCACCGTGCCGGCGGCGATGGCGATGCTTGGCGCCTCGGAACCGGTGTCGTCGCCCCAGACGCTGTGCGGCTGCAGGATCTCGGCCGCCGCCGCGATCGCTCCGAGCGGCCGCCGGCTGCGGTCGAAGCGCGCCAGCACGCGATGGCCGGCGATGCCCTCGATCTGGCCGCCGGCGGTGGTCACCGTGGCCTCCAGGTGCTGCATCGCCAGGCCCAGGCGCTCGATCACCTGGTCGGCGCCGCCGGCTTCGAGGTGCGGGTTGGCGTAGCCCCGGAGCTCGATGCCCATGAGCAGCGAGTCGCGCGCCTGGGGCGCGCCGATCAGCACCCGCGCCGGACCCGGCTCCGGCAGGTTGCGCGACAGCTCGGTGACGTAGGCTTCCATGTCGCGCTTCTCGCGCAGGTCCGAGAGCAGATCGTCGAAGGCATGGGCGAGCTGGCCGATCTCGTCGGCGCTCTCGGCGACGATGCGCTGGTTGTAGTCGCCCTGGCGGGCCGCCTCGGTGGCGGTCACCAGCCGGCGCACCGGCAGCAGCGTCCGGCGGGCGAAGAACAGCGACAGCGGCGGCGCGATCAGCAGCACCGCCGCCAGGCCGGCGAGCAGCACCACCCATTCGATGCGCCGGAAGGGCGCCAGCTCCTTGTGCATCGAGACCAGGGCGACGGAATGGCCGACGGTCCGGCCGGCGGCGTCGCGCAGCGGCGAGATCAGCGCCAGCCAGGGCTCGTCGTTGAGCGACAGCTCGACCTCGCGCGGTTCGCCGCCGGCGAAGGCGGTCAGCGGCTTGCCGCCCGACAGACCGCTCAGCGCGGCGACCAGCGGCTGCCGCATGCTGGCGTCGAGGGTGCTCGCCACCACCCGCACGCCGTTGGCATCGCTGGCGACGAAAGCGACGTCGCCGCCGCTGGCCGAGTTGACCCGGCTGGCCGCGGCGTTGGTGATCTCGAAGGCGGCCACCATGTAGCCGAACACCTCGGAGGCCTTGCTCATCGGCACCGCGACCGCGTAGTACAGGCGGTCCCCCTCGCGCCAGACGCCGGCGCTCTCCTTGGGGCCGCTCAGCGCCTCGCGGATCAGCGCTTGCTGCGACAGGTCCTGGCGCGAGGCCGGGGCGTCGGTGCGCGCGATGACCCGGCCGGTCGGGTCGAGGACGATGGCGAAGGTGAACTTGAGCTCGGCCTGGCGGCTCCCCAGCAGCTCGAGGATCGACCCCTGCTCCTGCTGCGCCTGGGCCTCGGCGACGTAGGCGATCAGCGCCGGATCCTGGCCGACCAGTCCCGAGATCAGCTTCAGCTGCTCGTAATACTGCGTTTGCAGGGTCTCCTGGGCGGTGGCGCTGCCCTGCAGGGAATCGAGCGCCGCCTGGTGCGCGATGTTGCGCACCAGCAGCGAGGTCACCGCCACCGAGAAGCCCACCGAAAGGGCGACCAGCAGCGAGGTGACCAGGAGGATCCGGGTCCCCAGGGACAGCTTGACCCGGCGCTGGGGGCTATCGGTATTCGTCACCGCTGGCGTACGCCTCGCCCGTCTTCTTGAGGTGAAGGGGCAGCTTCGGCCGCACCACCACCAGCCGCGCCTGCAGCGGCGGCGCGTCCTCCGGCAGCGGCAGCGTCAGCTCCGTCGACCAGGGATCGACCTGCTCGTGCCAGACGGTGAGCTTGCCGGGCCCCTTGGGCAGGCCGGTGAGCCGGAACGAGCCGTCGGCCGCGGGCGAGGTGTGAGACGCGGTGGTGTCGAGCACCAGGATGTAGGCGACCATGGCCTGATGGACGTTGCAGTAGACCCGCACCAGGCCGGCCTGCTCGAAGCGCTTCTCCTTGGGCGGTCCGACCCGGTAGATGCCGAGGTCGAAGGCGTTGCCCGGCGACACCGAGAAGACGTTGTGCAGGATCGGATCCTGGTTGGGGAACTGCACCCGGCTGCCGACCGGCACCACCAGCACGTGCGGGGTGAACTCCTTGTTCTTGGTGAGCAGCTGGAAGGGCGTGTCAGGCTCCTTCGCCGCGCGAGCCGCGTGGGCCGCGCCGGCTCCCCCGGCCGAGCCGGCGCCCGCCGCCGGCTCGAAGTAGACGACCGCCAGGCGGGGGTCGGCGCCGCGGGCCGCGCTCTTGCCGTTCTTGGCCAGCAGCGTCAGGTGGCCGCTCAGGTCGGCGGCGGCCAGCGGCGCGGCGCCGGCGAGGAGCACCGCGCCGGCGAGCACCGCGGCGCCGCGACGCCAGCACCCACCGCGGCTCCGGGTCCAGGTGGAAGGCATCAGCTCGTCCATGATCGGCCCCCGATCGGGCGCGCGAATCGCCGGCCGGTGGTCGGCAAGGGCGCGGGCGCAAGGTGGATTGACGGGACGTACTCTAGTTGGAACCCGTCTCGCCGTAAAGGACGGCCTCACCGCCGGCACTTTCTCGCCGGCACTTTTCGTCGCCTGGCGTGGGCTGGCGCCGGCTTCTCCCGGCACCAGCGGGCCGGACGGTGGCTGGCGGGACCGTTCCGGCCCCGCCGCGGCACCGTATAGGGGAGGCCCCCAATCACGAACCGGTGCCGGGAGGGCGGTTATGGGACAATCGGCCGGCTGTCAGCGCATCAGCGCCGTGCTGCAGGAGGAGAGACCGGACTTGATCTCGTCGAGCGACTTCAGGGACGCCCTGCGGCACTTTCCGGCCGGTGTGACCATCGTTACGATCCGTAACGGCCCCGAGGTGCATGGGCTGACGGTGTCGGCCTTCGCGTCCGTGTCGGCCGAGCCGCCCCTGATCGTCACGGTGATCGACCATCGCCACAAGGCCTTCGATCTCCTGGAGCGGGAGGGGACCGTCTTCGCGGTCAACATCCTGGGCGAGGGCCAGGCGGCGCTCTCCGATCGCTTCGCCTGGCTCAAGGAGGGCGATCGCTTCGCGGAGGGGCGCTGGGGCACGGCGGTGACCGGCGCGCCCATCCTGATCGAGGCCCTGGCCTGGCTCGACTGCCGCGTCCACGCCCGCTATCCCGCCGGCACCCACAGCATCTACGTCGGCTCGGTGCACGCCAGCGGCGTGCCGAACCCGGAAAACCCGCCGCTCATCTACTGGAACCGGACCTACCGCCACCTCGGTCCGGCCGGGCCGCAGGACTGAGGCGAAGCGCGCTTACTTGACCAGCAGCACCGGGCAGCGCGCGACGATCGCCACCTGATAGCTGATGGTGCCCAGGCCCAGGGCCGGGTGCTCGCGGTCGACGCGGTGCGAGGAGAGCACGACGAGGTCGATCTTGCCGCCCGCCGTCTGCTCGAGGATGGATTCCGCCCGCTTGCCGAAGACGATCTCGAAGCGGGCGCGCACGCCGGCGCCGACGAAGCGCTCGACCAGCACCGCCATCCTGGCCGCTGCCCGCGCTTCGAGCTTGCGATAGAAATCGGCCATCTCGTCGAATTCCATGTGATCGATGGTCTCGATCACGTGCAGCAGGGTGACCTCGGCGCCGTCGCGGCGCGCGGTCTCGATGGCGATCGCGATCGCCGCCTCGTTCTTGTCGGTGAAATCGAGCGGCACCAGCAGCTGGCTGAACATGTCTCGCCTCGCCCTCCCGGGCAGGTCAAAGGGGTCGGATGTCGATCAGCTCGCGGAGCGGCGAGAAATCGTCGCGGTTGCAGGTGAAGAGCGGGATGCCATGGCAGAGGGCGGTGGCCGCGATCCAGAGGTCCATGACCCGCGCCCGCGGCTGAGGTCCCACCAGTCTCACCGTATGCGTCACCCGGGCGAAGGCGCGGGCAACCTCGGCGTCGATCGGCAGCGGCTGGAACGTAGCCTCTACCTGGCCAAGCCGCTGCAGGCGGAGCCGCCGGATCTCCTCGTCCTTGGCAGCCAGCACGCCGTAGTGGAGCTCCGCCAGGCTCGCCACCGAGATGGCCGCCTCGTCGGGCAGCGAGTCGAGCGACGGCTGCTCGAAGCCGGCGATGATCACCGAGGTATCGAGCAGGCCGCGGCTCACCGGCGTCGCGGCTCCCAGGGCTCGTCGAGCCGCTCGATGGACTCGCCCAGCTCCGCCAGGTCGGCGAAGAAACCGGGGTCCCGCCCCGTCCCCAGCAGGAGTGGACCGTATTCGGCTCTGCCAACCCACTGCCGCCTGGGAACCGGGCCGAGCAGAGCGACCGGCCGGCCATCCACGGTGATGGTGAAGAGCTGGCCCGCCTGCGCCTCGCGAAGTACGCTCCCGCTCTGGTTGCGGAGCTCGCGCTGGGGGATGGTCTTCATAGGCTCTCAGCGTAGCATAAATGCGACAGCGTGACGCCGGGAGCGGCGCGCCATACGATGACCCGATGAACTCGGCACCGCCCATCGCCGTCGACCATTCCAACCATTGCAACGCCCTTGCCGGCCCGGCCACCAGGTCGAGGTCCGGCGATACCGCCAATGGCCCGGCGACCAGGTCGAGGTCCGGGCGCGCCTGGCTGGGCGTCGCCGCCCTGCTTGCCGCCGGACAAGGGGCGGGTGCCGGCGCCGCACCGCGGCCGCCGCGGCCGGCGTTCACGCCGCCTCCGGCCGAGGCGCTGCTGGCCGGCGAGATCGATCAGGCGCGGCTGCAGCAGACGGTGCGCGACCTGGTGCGCCTCGGGCCGCGCATGGGCGGCACTCCTTCCGGCGACCGCGCCGCCGCCACCATCGCCGCGGCGTTCACCGCCGCCGGGCTGGCGCCGCAGACGATCGAGGACCCGTCGCAGCCGGCGCACTGGGAGGACGGCTGGAGCGTCGAGCTGCTGCCGGGCGGCGCCCTGGCCTCGGCCTGGCCCTACGGCTTCTCGCCGGCGATCGGTCCGGTCGCCGCGCCGCTGGCGGTGGTTCGCGACCCTGCCGAGCTGACGGGTCCGCCCCCCGCCGCCTGGCGCGGCAAGGTCCTCTTCGTGCCGGGCGACCTGCGCGGCGCCTACCGGCGCCTCGCCGCCGCCGCGGCTCGCCCGCTCGCCATCCTGACCAGCGCCCCCGGCGACGGCCGCCGCTATCTCGACGCCGCCCTGGTGGCGGCGCTGCCGGCGATGCCCGCCGGCGGTCCGCGCCCCATCCCGGTGTTCGGCGTCTCCTTCGAGGACGGCCGCCGGCTGGCGGCGGCGGCCGGCGCGACGGTGCGGGTGATGCTGCGCTCGACCATCCGCCGCGGCCACCCGCGCACCGTCCTCGCCACCCTCCCCGGCCGCGATCCCGACCGCTACTACCTGATCTGCGCCCATGGCGATTCGGACTCCGGGGGGCCGGGGGCCGACGACAACGGTTCCGGCGAGGCGGTGGTGCTCGAGCTGGCGCGGGTCCTGACCGGCCTGGTGCGCAGCGGCAGGTTGCCGGCGCCGCGCGCCGGCGTGCGCTTCGCCATCTGGGGCAGCGAGTACGCCTCCTCCGGCGCCTACGTGGCCCGCGCGGGCGACCGCCTGCGCCGCTGCCTGGGCGTCATCAACCTCGACGAGGTCGGCACCGGCGCCGAACGCGACGCCATCTATTTCGAATCCAACGAGGTGCCGTGGAACCGCGCCCTGCTGCGCGCCTTCGACCGCGTCGGCGCCGACTACGCGGGCCGCCCCGGCTTCTGGCCCGAGTACACCACCAACCCCTCCCAGGGCGGCACCGACTCCTATGCTTTCCTGCCCCGGCGCTACCAGGGCGTGCTGGCGAGCGCCTTGCGGATCCCCGCCACCACCGTCTACACCGCCGCCTGGGACCACCTTGGCCACCTGCGCCAGACACCCGGCTGGGAGTCGCCCGCGACCCCCGACCCGGTCCAGCTGGCGATCGACTACTCGCGCTACTACCACTCCTCCGGCGACACTCCGGCGAACACCACCGACCGCAAGCCCGAAGCCATGGTGCGCGCCGCCCGCGCCATCGGTATCGCCCTGCTGCGGCTCGATTCCTAGCTGGCACTGCCTGCCAGGCGACCCGTCCCCCACCCCCTCACGGCAAGCAGTTCGCTTTGGCACACAGGAGGGAACCCGCATGCTCTTCATGGTCGTCGAACGCTTCAAGAACCAGGATGCCGCCGCCGTGTACGCGCGGCTCCGCCAGCAGGGACGGATGATGCCGGAGGGCCTGCGCTACGTGAGCAGCTGGATCGAGGCCAACCTCGACCGGTGCTTCCAGCTCATGGAGTGCGACGATCCGCTGCTGTTCCAGGAATGGATCGTCCACTGGCACGACCTGGTGGAGTTCGAGATCACGCCGGTGGTGCCCTCCAAGGAGACCGCGGCGGCGATCGGCCGGGAGGCGCCCGGCAGATAAGCTCCCGCGCGACCTCGCCGTCAGACGCCTGCTCCGGCGCCCGCCGGTCCGTCGTACAATGCGCGCCGTGAGCCTGGTCATCGGAGTCCCCAAGGAGACCGCACCCGGCGAGCGGCGCGTGGCCATGGTGCCGCGCGCCTTCGCTCCCCTGCAGAAGAGCGGCGCCGAGCTGCTGGTCGAGCCCGGGGCCGGCGCGGCGTCCGGCTACCCTGACGCCGAGTACGTGGAGCGGGGCGCCCGCCTGGCGGCTGGCCGCGACGAGCTGTTCGCCGCCGCCGACGTGCTGCTGTTCGTGCGGGTCCCCGGCACCTGGCAGGACGCCGCCGGCTCCGACACCGCCGCGGACCCCGACCTGGGACGCCTGCGGGCGGGCCAGACGGTGATCGGCTTCGCCGACCCGCTCTCCCTGCCGGCCGCCAGCCGCGAGCTGGCGGCGCGCGGCGTCACCGCCTTCGCCATGGAGCTGATGCCGCGCATCACCCGCGCCCAGGGTATGGACGCGCTGTCGTCGATGGCGACCCTGGCCGGCTACAAGGCGGTGCTGCTCGCGGCAGAGACCCTGCCGCGCCTGTTTCCGATGCTGATGACCGCCGCCGGCACCGTCACTCCCGCCCGCGTGCTGGTCATCGGCGCCGGCGTCGCCGGCCTGTTCGCCGCCGCCACCGCCCGCCGCCTGGGCGCGGTGGTCAGCGCCTACGACGTGCGCCCCGCCGCCCGCGAGCAGGTGGAGAGCGTCGGCGCCAAGTTCGTCTCCCTGCCGCTCGAGACCAGCGGCAGCGAGGACCGCGGCGGCTACGCCCGCGAGATGGACGCCGAGTTCTACCGCCGCCAGCGCGAGCTGATGGCCGGCGCCGTCAAGGAGCACGACGTCGTCATCACCACCGCCGCCGTGCCGGGCAAGCGCGCGCCGGTCCTGGTCACCGGCGAGATGGTGGCGGCGATGGCGCCGGGCTCGGTGATCGTCGACATCGCCGCCGAGCGCGGCGGCAACTGCGAGCTGACCAAGGCGGGCGAAACCGTAATCGAGCACCAGGTGACCATCCTCGGACCGCTGAACCTGGCCGCCACCGTGCCCTATCACGGCAGCCAGCTCTATGCCCGCAACGTCGCCAACTTCCTGGCCCATTTGCTGCGCGACGCCAGGCCGGCCGCGCCCGCCGCAACCGCCGCACCCACCTCACCGGCCGCGCCCACCTCGACGCCGTCGGCACCGTCGCCCGCCCCGCCGGCGGCCGCGCCGGCCCCGGCGCTGGCGCTCGACACCGCCGACGAGATCACCCGCGAGACGCTGGTCACCCGCGGCGGCGAGGTCGTCCACGAGCGCGTGCGCCAGCTCCTCGGGCTGCCGCCGCTGCCGGCGGTCACCGCCGCCGGCGACCGGCCGCCCACGGCGCCCCAGCAACCCCTCCCAACACCGCCATCGCCCACCGCGGGTCCCGGCGGCGCCGCCGCCGCGCCGGCGCCCGCATCGCCAACCGCCTGACCGGTTTGCCAGCCACGCGCTGCGATCCGCGGAGAGCCAGCCTATGACCACCGATCTCGAGATCGGCCTTTGGGTGCTCATGCTCGCGACCTTCCTCGGCCTGGAGGTGATCCGCCGGGTCTCGCCGCTGCTGCACACGCCGCTGATGTCGCTCACCAACGCCATCTCGGCCATCGCCGTGGTGGGCGCCATCCTGATCACCGGCGCCAAGGACGCCAGCACCCTCAGCAAGGTGCTCGGCTTCATCGCGGTGACCGCCTCCACCACCAACATCGTCAGCGGCTTCCTGATCACCGACCGCATGCTCAAGATGTTCCGCCGGCGCGACGAGGTGAAGAAATGAGCTCGCAGCTGCTGACCCTGCTCTACATCGCCGCGGCGGCGATGTTCATCCTGTCGCTCAAGTGGCTGAACACGCCGGCCACCGCCCGGCGCGGGGTGCGGGTGGGCGAGCTGGGCATGCTGCTCGCCGTCGTCGGCACGCTGCTGCGCCACGAGGTGGTGAGCTACCAGTGGATCCTGGCGGCGCTGTTCCTCGGCTCGGCGATCGGCGTGCCGCTGGCGTACCTGATGCCGATGACCGCGGTGCCGCAGCGGACCGCGCTGTCCCATGCCTGCGGTGCGCTGGCCGCCGCCCTGGTGGGCACCGCCGAGTACTACCGCGAGGCGCCGCACGGCTTCCCGATGGTGGCGCTGGCGCTCGAGGTGCTGCTCGGCTCGCTCACCTTCACCGGCAGCCTGATGGCGGCCGGCAAGCTGCAGGAGATCCTGCCGCAGCGGCCGATCACCTATCGCAACCAGAACCTGGTGAACCTGTCGCTGCTCGGCCTGGCGGTGGCTTGCGGCGTGGTGCTGGTGCTGCGGCCCGAGACCGTCTGGCTGTTCCCCGTCTTCATCGTCCTGTCGCTGGTCTTCGGCGTGATGCTGATCGTGCCGATCGGCGGCGCCGACATGCCGACCGTCATCTCGCTGCTCAACTCCTACGCCGGCATGTCGGCGGTGGCGATGGGCTTCGTGCTCAACAACAAGCTGCTGATGATCGCCGGCGCGCTCGACGGCTCCTCGGGCTTCATCCTGTCGATCATCATGTGCCGGGCGATGAACCGCTCGTTCACCAACGTGCTGTTCGGCGCCTTCGGCCAGGTGCAGGCGGGGCCCGCCGCGGCGACCGAGCAGCGCACCGCGCGCAGCGCCACCGCCGAGGAGGCCGCCGCCATCCTCGACGGCGCGCGCCTGGTGTTCATCGTTCCCGGCTACGGCATGGCGGTGGCGCAGGCGCAGCACAAGGTGCGCGAGCTCTACGACGCCCTCACCCGCCGCGGCGTCGACGTCCGCTTCGCCATCCATCCGGTGGCCGGCCGCATGCCCGGGCACATGAACGTGCTGCTCGCCGAGGCCGACGTGCCCTACGACAAGCTGATGGAGATGGAAGACGCCAACTCGGAGCTGCCGCAGGCCGACGTGGCGCTGGTGATCGGCGCCAACGACGTCACCAACCCCGCCGCCCGCAACGACCGCACCAGCCCGATCTTCGGCATGCCGATCATCGACGTCGACAAGGCGCGCACCGTGATGGTGATCAAGCGCAGCCTGAGCCCGGGCTTCGCCGGCATCGACAACGACCTCTACTACGAGGAGAAGACGATGATGCTGTTCGGCGACGCCAAGGCCTTCGTCGCCGCCATGATCAAGGAGCTGCCGGCCGCCGCCGCGGCCTGATCCAGGCCGGCGCGACAGCGTCGCCCTTGGTCATGGAATGCAGGCTTTGTATGGCCATCCAACATTCGTGCAAAAAAAGGAACTGCCTCCCTGTAGGGAGAACCTCGCATCAGCATCGATGCTGATTGGACATATTGAAGTGCGAGGTTGACACCCGGGTCGGCGCCGCTAGAATACAGCCCGCACCAGTCGTGCTGCCCTGATCGCCGCGTTTCGCCGGAGCCGCCGCTTTTGTCCGCTCTGGTTCTCTCCGGACGTTCCGGACGTTGCCGTAGTTGAAGCGAAGCTGCCTCTATGACACGACAGCGTCACACGGTCATCTTCGTCCCCCACGCCCGCGCCAAGCTGCGGAAATGGCAGGTCAGCAACGTTCAGATCGCCCTCGGCGGCGGCTTCCTCCTGGTGCTCTCCCTGGCGGCCTGCTGGCTGGCCTGGGCACATTTCAATACGCAGGTCAGCCCGGCGGAGATGAGCCGCCTGCGCCATGAGAACAACCGCCTGCGCCAGTTGAACCTTGGGTTCGAAACCAGCATCAAGAGCCTACAGTCGAAGCTCACCACCTCCGAGGACCGCACCCGTCAGCTTGCCATCATGGCCGGGCTCGAGAGCCTGGGCGGCGGCGCCGACGTCGGCGTCGGCGGCGGCACCCCGCTCGAAAGCGCGGCGCCCGACGACCTGGCAGCGCTGCACGGCCGCGCCGGCCAGCTGCAGGGCATGCTGGATGCGATCGAGGTCAAGCTCGGCGAACGGGTGCGGTGGATGTCCTCGACGCCGACCATCGCCCCGGTGCGCGGCATCCTGACCAGCGGCTTCGGCACCCGCAGCGACCCCATGACCCACGGCCCCGGCCTCCACCAGGGCATCGACATCGCCGCCGCGGCCGGCCAGCCGGTGGCTGCCGCCGCCGACGGCCTGGTGATGCTCGCCGCCGCGACCTCCGGCTACGGCCAGGCGGTCTACCTGGCGCACGGCTTCGGCATCAGCACCCGCTACGGGCACCTCTCCGAGATCGACGTCCACCCCGGCCAGCGCATCCACCGCGGCGACATCATCGGCCGGGTCGGCTCGACTGGCCGCTCCACCGGCTCCCACCTCCATTACGAGGTGCGCCTCGACGGCAATCCCGTCAACCCCCTCGCCTACATCCTCGACAGCCCCAGCGGCCCGTCGTAGGGCGCCGCCCCGCCGCCGCCCGCGCCTCGGCAGCCTGCTGCCCTGGGGGCTCCTCGCCCTCTTCCTGGTCCGCGGCGGCCTCGCCCTGCTGGCGGACGGCACCACGCCGGACGAACCCATTCACCTCTGGTACGGCCAGCGGGCGCTGGTCTCGGGGACGTTCCTGCGGCCCACCGCCAACCTGAATTCCAAGATGCCGGTGTCGGCGCTCAACGCGATCCCGCTCGAGATCGCGCTGCGCCTCCGCCTGCTGTCGCCGAACGCCAGCTGGTATCGCCAGCTCGTCTACGCCCGTTGGCCTTCCCTGCTGCTCGGCGCGCTGCTCTGCTTTCTCGTGTGGCGCTGGGCGGCGGCGCTGTCCGGCTGGGGCGGCGGCATGCTCGCGCTCTTCCTCTGCACCTTCTGCCCCAACCTCCTGGCGCATTCCCATCTCGTCACCACCGACGTCTCGACCTGCCTCGGGATCTTCGCCGCCACCTACTGCCTCTGGCGCTACCTCGCGGCGCCGAGCCGGCGCCGGCTGCTCGTCCTGGGAGCCGCCTTCGGCCTGGCCCAGCTCGCCAAGGCGACGGCGCTGCTGCTGGTGCCGATCTTCGCGGCGATCCTGGTCGTGAGGGCGGTGCGGGCGGCGGCGGCGCAACGGCGCCTCGCCGGCCTCGGCGGCAGGGACACCCTGCGCTTGCTGGCACGGGAGCTGGGGCGCGGGGCCGTGCTGCTGCTGTGGATGGGGCTCGCCACGATCGTGGCGCTCAACGCCGGCTTCCTCGGCGAGGGCAGCTTGACGCCCTTGCGGCGGTACACCCTGGTCAGCGGGTCCTTGCAATCCCTCGCCGCCCAGCCGGTGCTGCGCGACCTGCCGTTGCCGGTGCCCTATGCCTACGTCCAGGGGCTCGACATGGTGGCCCGCGATGCTCTGGCGCCGACGTGGAGCTATCTACATGGCCGGTACAGCCAGCAGGGCTTCCGGTCGTATTTCCTGGCCGCGCTGCTGGTCAAGGTGCCCATCGCCGTCCACCTGCTGCTGCTGCTGGCTCTCGCTCTCTGGATCGCTGGCCGCTCGCGGGCCCCCGGCGCCGACGACTGCCTGCTGCTGCCGGTGGCCATCCTGCTCTGCTACTTCAGCCTTGGCTTCCGGCTCGATCTCGGAGTGCGGTACGTCCTGCCGGTGTTGCCGTTCCTGTTCGTGTTCGCCGGCCGGCTCGCCGAGCCCGGCGCGTGGCGCGGCCTGGCCGGCGGCCGTTGGCGCGCGGCGATCGGCGGCAGTCGTTGGCGCGCGGCGATCGGCGGCAGCCTGCTGCTCTGGGAAGCCTTCGCCTCGCTCGCCGTCCATCCCCATTACCTCGCCTATTTCAACGAGATCGCCGGCGGCCCGGCGCAGGGCTGGCGCTGGCTGCTCGACTCGAATCTCGACTGGAACCAGGACGCCGAGCGGGCCAGCGCCCTGTACCAGCGCCCCGGCCTGCCGCTCTTCGTCGATCCCGCCGGTCCGGTTGCCGGCAGGGTCGTGATCGGCATCTCGGACCTCGTCGGCCGCGATCCCGAGTCCGCGGCGCGCCATGCCTGGCTGCGCGAGCACTTCAAGCCCATCGCCACGGTGGGCTGGTCCCAGGCCGTCTTCGACGTCGGCGCGGTGGAGCTCGACCGCTGCTGCGCCGCGCAGGTGAACGCCACCTGGCGGCTCCCGGCAGACGACGACCTGGCGCTCCATGGCGCGCCCTTCGGCGGCGGCGAGGAGGTGACCGTTCGCTTCGTCGAGCGTCTGAACGACGGCTCCCTCGGCGCCAACCAGACCATCGACGCCGCACGCACCACGCCGCCGCGACCGCAGCAGGTGCGCGCCTGGTTCGGCATCGCCTGGCCCACCGCCCAGCGCGTCGGCCGCGTGCTCGCCTTCCCCGGCTTCTACAGCCGCGGGCCGCAGGTCCGCAGCTTCCTGGCCCTCGACTACGTGCTGCAGTTCTGGGACGGCGCCGCCTGGCGCGATCTGCCCGGCACCCGCACGCGCGGCAACAGCCTCCCCCACGTCGAGCACCGCTTCGCCCCGGTCGAGACCACCGCGATCCGGCTGCTGGTCGAACGCGAGCGCAACGGCGACGGCGGCCTGGCGCCGGGCGGAGGCTTCCGCGCCGCCTGCCTGGAGCTCGCGGCCTTTCCGCGGTGACGTTCCCCCGCCAGGCTTCCGGTCCCGTCCAGCCGGAATCTTTCTGCTAAACTTGCCGTTGTCCCAATGAGCGTCCGCCACCGGCGGCGCCCACCCACACCTTCCCCGAATTGGCGAGAGTCCAGACTCAGATGATCAACCAGGTCCTGACCAAGATCTTCGGCAGCCAGCACCAGCGCGACGTCAAGAAGATCCAACCGCTGGTGGCGGCGATCAACGCCCTCGAGCCGGAGATCAAGGCCCTTTCGGATGACGAGTTGCGCGGCAAGACCGTGGAGTTCCAGCAGTTCCTGGCCAGCCGCCGCCGTCACCCCGCCGACACCCTCGACGGCGCTGACACCACCGACGCCGCCGATCCTGCCGACATTGGCCTGGGCCGCGACGGCGACGCCGACCGCAAGTCCGACTCCGACGCCGCCTCCGACGCCGACGCCGACTCCAAAATCGAGAAGGAGGCCCTGGACGAGCTCTTGGTCCCGGCCTTCGCCGTGGCGCGCGAGGCCGCCTGGCGCACCCTCAAGATGCGCCCCTTCGACGTCCAGCTGATGGGCGGCATCGTCCTTCACCGCGGCCGCATCTCCGAGATGAAGACCGGCGAAGGCAAGACCCTGATGGCCACCCTGCCGGTCTACCTCAACGCCCTCGCCGGCAAGGGCGTCCACGTCGTCACCGTCAACGACTACCTCGCCCGCCGCGACGCCGATTGGATGGGGCGCATCTACCGCTTCCTGGGCCTCTCCGTCGGCGTCATCCAGCACGACCTGACCGACGCCGAGCGCCAGGCCGCCTATCGCTCGGACGTCACCTACGGCACCAACAACGAGCTCGGCTTCGACTACCTGCGCGACAACATGAAGTTCGACCTCGAGTCGATGGTGCAGCGCGGCCACCACTACGCCATCGTCGACGAGGTCGACTCCATCCTCATCGACGAGGCGCGCACGCCGTTGATCATCTCCGGCCCCTCGGAAGAGTCGGTCGACAAGTACTACCGCATCGACCGCATCGTGCCGCGCCTGACGCGCGGCGAGGAGATCGACGAGGGCGACGGCCGCAAGAGCACCACCGGCGACTTCCTGGTGGACGAGAAGGGCCATACCGTCAGCCTGACCGACGAGGGCGTCGAGAAGGTCGAGCGCCTGCTCGGCGTGCGCAACCTCTACGATCCGGACAACATGGAGACTCTGCACGGGGTCAACCAGGCGCTGCGCGCCCACCACCTCTACCAGCGCGACGTCGAGTACCTGATCAAGGACGGCAAGGTGGTGATCGTCGACGAGTTCACCGGCCGCATGATGCCCGGCCGGCGCTGGTCCGACGGCCTGCACCAGGCGGTCGAGGCCAAGGAAGGCGTCAAGATCGAGCGCGAGAACCAGACCCTCGCCACCATTACCTTCCAGAACTACTTCCGGATGTACAAGAAGCTGGGCGGCATGACCGGCACCGCCGACACCGAGGCCGCCGAGTTCGGCCAGATCTACAACCTCGACGTCACCGTCATCCCCACCAACCAGCCGATGATCCGCGACGACCGCGCCGATCTGGTGTACCGCACGGGCGACGAGAAGTGGGATGCGGTGGTGCAGGAGATCCGCGACTGCCACGAGCGCGGCCAACCGACGCTGGTGGGCACGGTGTCGATCGAGAAGAGCGAGATGCTGTCGAAGCTGCTCAACCGCCCGCCGCGGGTGCCGCACGTGGTGCTCAACGCCAAGTACCACGAGCGCGAGGCGTCGATCGTCGCCCAGGCCGGGCGCAAGGGCGCCGTCACCATCGCCACCAACATGGCCGGCCGCGGCACCGACATCGTGCTCGGCGGCAACCCCGAGGGGCTGGCCCGCTCCGAGGCCGACCCGGAGAAGGAGCCCGAGGCCTTCCAGGCGGCGCTGACGCGCTACCAGGAGATGTGGGCCCGGGAGCGCGAAGAGGTGCTCGCCGCCGGCGGCCTGCACATCCTGGGCACCGAGCGGCACGAGTCGCGGCGCATCGACAACCAGCTGCGCGGCCGCTCCGGACGCCAGGGCGATCCTGGCTCGTCGCGTTTCTATCTTTCGCTCGAGGACGACCTGATGCGGATCTTCGGCTCCGACCGCATCAAGGGGCTGATGGGCCGCCTGGGCATGACCGACGGCGAGCCGATCGAGCACTCCCTCGTCACCAAGTCGATCGAGCGCGCTCAGAAGCAGGTCGAAGGCCGCAACTTCGAGATGCGCAAGCACCTGCTCGAATACGACGACGTGATGAACAAGCAGCGCGAGGCGATCTACCAGCTGCGCCGCGACATCCTCGAGGGGCGCGAGGGGCGCGACTACGTGATGGAGGTGGCCGGCGGCATCCTCGGCTCGCTGATCGAGAGCCACTGCCCGGAGAAGACCGACCCGCAGGACTGGGACCTCCCCGGCCTGCGCACCGAGTACCTGGCGTTCTTCAACATCTCGGCCAACGAGCTCGGCATCGACCTCGACGGGCTCGGCACCGACGGGCTGCGCGAGACCCTGGGCAGGGCGCTCGAGGAGCGCTACGGCGAGCGCGAGACGCGCCACCCCCCGGAGGTGATCCGCGCCTTCGAGCGCGCCATCATGCTGCACGCCGTGGACGTCGCCTGGAAGGACCACCTGCTCGCCCTCGACCACCTCAAGGAGGGCATCGGGCTGCGCGGCTACGGCCAGAAGGACCCGCTGCAAGAGTACAAGCGCGAGAGCTTCGAGTTGTTCCAGGCGATGAAGGACCGGGTCGAAGACGACATGATCCAGAAGCTCTATCGCTACGAGCCGATGACCGAGGAGCAGCTGCTCGAGCAGCGGCGCCGGCAGGAGCGGGCGGCGCCACGCATCGAGCTGTCGGCCCCGCCCAAGGCGGAGGGGTCCGGTCCCCCGGGGCGGCCGCAGCAGGTGGTCCACCGCGAGGGCAAGGTCGGGCGCAACGATCCCTGCCCCTGCGGCTCGGGGAAGAAGTACAAGAAGTGCCACGGCGCCGCCGCCACCTTCGGGTGAGGCGCCATCCGGCAGAGGCGGCGCCGGGACGCCGGCGGACATCGTTGGAATGGATGGGCGGCCGCCACCGGCCGCCCGTTCTTTAGGCGGAGAACACCTGGATGAGCCAGACGACCGACATCGCCGAGACGACCGCAACGATCGCCCCGACCGCAACGATCGCGCCGACCGCGCCGCCGACATCGCCGGCCATGCCCGCCGGGCGCGCCGGCAGCCCCGGGTTGGTGGCCGCCGCCGCGAGCGCGGAACCGGCGCCGGAGCAGGACCTCGCCGCCGTCGAGCCGCGCCTGGCCCTGACCTTCGACGACGTGTCGATCGTGCCCGGCCTGTCCGAGGTGCACCCCAGCCAGGTGGATCTGCGGACCATGGTCTGCCGCGGCATCCCGATGAACATCCCCATCCTGGCGGCTGCCATGGACACGGTCACCGAATCGCGCCTGGCGATCGCGGTGGCGCAGGAGGGGGGCATCGGCGTCGTCCACAAGAACCTGTCGATCGACGCCCAGGCCGAGGAAGTGGACAAGGTGAAGCGCAGCGAGGCCGGCATGATCGTCGATCCGGTGACGATGCGCCCCGACCAGAGCATCCGCGAGGCGCTGGCGATGATGTCGCGCTACAAGATCTCGGGGGTGCCGGTGACCGATACCGAGGGCCACCTGGTCGGCATCCTCACCAACCGGGACCTGCGCTTCGAGAACGACCTCGACCGCCGCATCGGCGAGCTGATGACCAAGGAAGACCTGGTGACGGTGCCCGAGGGGACCACGCTCGAGCAGGCCAAGCAGCTGCTCCACCGCCATCGCATCGAGAAGGTGCTGGTGGTGGATGCCGCCGGCAACCTCAAGGGACTGATCACCGTCAAGGACATCCAGAAGATGATGCAGTACCCGAGCGCCTGCAAGGACGAGCTCGGCCGCCTGCGGGTGGGCGCCGCCATCGGCGCCTCGGGCGACTTCCTCGACCGCGCCGCCGCCCTGGTGCGGGCCAAGGCCGACATCCTGGTGCTCGACTCCTCGCATGCCCACAGCCGCGGCGTGCTCGACGCCACGGCGGCGCTGCGCGAGCGCTTCCCGGAGGTGGGCCTGGTGGTCGGCAACGTCGCCACCGCCGCCGGCACTCTGGCGCTGATCGAGCGCGGCGTCGACGCGGTGAAGGTCGGCATCGGTCCGGGCAGCATCTGCACCACCCGGGTGGTGACCGGCGCCGGCGTGCCACAGATCACCGCCATTCTCGATTGCGCGCGCGCCGCCGCGCCGCACGGCGTGCCGGTGATCGCCGACGGTGGCATCAAGTTCTCCGGCGACCTCACCAAGGCGCTGGCCGCCGGCGCCCGGACGGTGATGATCGGATCGCTGTTCGCCGGTACCGAGGAGAGCCCGGGCGAGACCATCCTCTACCAGGGGCGCACCTTCAAGGCCTATCGCGGCATGGGATCGCTCTCGGCCATGGCGCACGGCAGCGCCGAGCGCTATTTCCAGGACGCCGAAGCCAACGGCGGCGCCCGCGGCGGCTTCGGCGACAGCGGCCTGAGTCTCTCGAAGCTGGTGCCGGAGGGGATCGAAGGCATGGTGCCCTACAAGGGTTCGGTGCACCAGATGCTGCCGCAGCTCACCGGCGGCCTGTCGTCGGGCATGGGGCTGGCGGGCTGCGCCACGATCGACGAGCTACGCACCAAGGCCCGCTTCGTACGCATCTCCCCCGCCGGCCTGCGCGAGAGTCACGCCCACGACGTGGTGATCACCAAGGAGTCGCCGAATTACTGGGTGGAGCGGTAGGGAAGCCCCGGGGGGATCGGGCTGGGCTCTGCGCCAGTTGCCCGGGCCGGGGCTGGCCGGACCTGAGGTCGCGACCAAAGGGCTCGCTGGTGGGTACGTGCCGAGATCTTTCCTGCTCGGCTCGCCCGTTTGAGTCGCGCCCTCAGGCCCGTCCAGCCTGGGCCCTGCGCTGCCTCTCGATCAACCGGTTTCATCCCCTCTTCGTCCCCGTGAAATCGAGGCGGCCTGCGCCAGCATTATGCTCGTGGGCGTGGCAACGGCTGACCTCTTCATGATGTTTCGATCCGCTCCTCCTGACGCGGGATTGTCAATCACCCGACATTCCGGTGACTCGGCCGGCGCCTAGAGTCTCACCAAGGTGCCCGTGCAGGTTCGTCGCCAGTCAAAGCCGCTCAAGGAGGAAGTCGAAATGCGAAATCTCACCACTCTTCAGCCACGGTTTGCGGCCTTCGTCGCCGCTGCCCTTGTCGCCGCCGCCTTCGCTCCTCGCGCCGGCGTGGCGCAGACGGCGAGACCTCCCTATCAGCTGTCGGTTTTTGCCAAGAGCCAGGACGGCTACTCGCAGCCAGACTCGATCGTGCAAGTCGGGGCCAGCGTGGTCGTCGGCTTCCAAAACCACGTGGCGAAGGACGGCACTGACGGCAAGTCGAGCACTCTCGTGCAGTACTCGTTGAGCGGCCGAGTGGAGCGCACCTGGAGCGTTCCCGGCCACAACGACGGACTGCGGGTCATCAACGGCGACCAGTTGTGGAGCGTGCAGAACGAGGACGCCAACCCGAACCTGGTGATCATCGACTTGCAGACCGGCCGCCCGACTCTCTACAGCTTCCCACCCACTCCGCACGGCGGAGGGTACGACGACATCGTGCAGGCAAAGAATGGCGACGTCTTCCTTACCGCCTCGAATCCGAACCTCGACAGCTCCGGCCACAACGTCTTTCCTGCCCTGGTGCGGGCCAGGGTCAACGCGCGCCATGGCAGCATCGACCTGACCACTGTCATGTTGGGCAACGCAACTTCGGTCGACCTGCCAAGCGGCAAGCAGGTCACCCTGAATCTCACCGACCCGGACTCGATGACCATCGATCCCCGCGGCATCATCACCTTTACCAGCCAGCAAGATGGCCTGTTGATCTTCGTGCGCAATCCCCTGACCACCGCGCAGCAGGTGGCCAGCCTCAACCTCACGTCCGGCGGCGCCATGACGACGGTGGACGACACGCAGTTCGTGCCTGACGGTGCCGCCTTCATGCTGTTTGCCGACGTCAGCGGCGACACCGTCTATCGGCTCGACACCCAGCTCCTGGGCTTCGAACCCGGCACCCCTTATTCGACCTCCGACACCGCTGGCATCGTCGCCGTGCTGAACGTCGACAATGGCGTGCTCACCACGGTGGCCAGCGGTTTCCAGAGCACGCGGGGCATGACCTTCGTCGTCCCGGTCGATAGCGACGGCGATTGATCGCTCCATCCCGGCCCACGTGACGCTGAAACATCCTGCCCTCTCCGACGTTTCTTGGAACGGGACCTGGTCTCCCTGCTCGGAGATCTGCTGCATGCCACACTGCCTGTCCGCGGGGAGTCCTTTGACAAGGAGCGGCAGCTCATGAAGACAGCCTCTTGCCTCGCCCTGCGGCTGGCCACGGCGCCGCTTGCCGCCCAGGTGCCGCCAAGGCCCCCGACACGCCGGTCTTCCTGCAGTGCTTCTTCGACGACACCGGCACCCTCACCGGGATGGCCCTGCACACCCCGGAGTGACCTCGAAGGCAGCGAGGCTACTTCAATCTCATCGCGCGCCGGCGCAACGGGATGGTGCCGCAGACCGCCGGCGCCAAGTCGCGGCGCTCACCCGGGGCTACGACGCGGCCTTCCCGGGCACCCTGGCGCCTGGAACCTTCACTTTTCCCTTGATCGTCCCGACCGAGATGCCGTCATCGTAAAGCTTCGCCTCGACCTTGGCAGTGCCGGTCGCGGAAGAAAAACCTCTGGTGCCGCCGTTGAATGTTACGGTCACAAGTGCTTCTCTGAACTTCTGGCCCTGAGGCGGCGCCGGGCTCGTGCCTCTGAGTGTCGCGTTGATCACATCAAACGTCGTCGTAGAAATGAACTTTGCTGTTCCTGTCAGGATGCCGTCTGGTGCCACTCGCCAGTCAACGGCGTTGATCTCGAGCTGCGCCGCGTGATCTGTCGCGCCCTCTGCTACCTGGCCTGTGGAGATCAGCCTTTGCCACGACGAAAAGTTGGCCCCGCCATCTACTCCCTCGGTAACCCCGACGTGCTCATAGGGTCCTTTGTACGTCGAGTCCAGTGTGATTTCCATTCCTCTCACTCCTTTCATTAGGTAGTTCAAAAGGCTCCCATCCCTCTCGGTAGGCTCGATCAATATATTGATTGGCATCCGGCCGATCGATTACGCACCCACGCTCAGCGTCCCAGTAAATCTTGCCGCCAAGCCTGATTGCCAGATTGCCCAACAGAAGAATCTCGGTCAATGTTGCACCAAAATCAAAAAAATTGCAGAGCGCGGGCGCCTCACCCTTGCAGGCCATGATCCATTCTGCGTAGTGAGTCTCGGGACGCGGCAGCGTCCTTTCGGGTGGGCGGTAAGCCGCAAAGCGCTTCGTCGGCAGGAGGTAGCGATAGCTACCCGACCAATCCGGCGAGTAGTACTTTCCTTCAGAGCCTACGACAAGCGATCCATTCTCAGCCAACCTGATTTCCTCGGTTAGTTCGGAAGGTGGCAGCCTTCCTCCGTCATACCAGAAGAGTTTGACGGCTGGCCTGCTGCCCCGACCGGGAAACTCGAACACGAGCTCTGACCAGGCCGGGAACCTACCCGGGCTGGTGGAACTCCATGTTCCATCAATTGAGATGGGAAGCCCGAGCTCCAAGCCGAGGAAGGGAAGAGCAGCGTTGTGACAGCCCATGTCACCTATTGCCCCCGTGCCGAAGTCGACAAAGCTTCGCCAGCCAAAGGGATGATACGAAGGATGATAGGGCCGGTAGGGCGCCGTGCCGATCCAAAGATCCCAGTCAATGCCTTCGGGCGTTGGTGAAGTGGCGGTAGCAGCAGCGCCGAGAGCCGGTGACCAAAAGGCTCCCGGCCTGTCCGTCCAGACGTGTACCTCTTGGACTTCCCCGAGCAGACCGGACCTGATTACCTCGATGCCCTCCCGGGTGCGGGGCTCCGCGACACCTTGGGTGCCCATCTGCGTAGCCACGCCGTACGTCATGGCGGTGGATGCAATGCGGCGACACTCCGCGATCGTGGTTGCCAGAGGCTTCTGGCAGTAGCAATGCTTGCCGAGGCTCATCGCCTGCAAGGCGGCAGGCGCATGGGTGTGGTCCGGCGTGCTGATGACGACGGCATCAACCGCGCGCTCCTTGGCGAGTAGCTCGCGATAATCGTGATATCTCGCTGCATCGGGGAACAGGTCGGCGGCTCGCGCCAAGTGCTTCTCGTCGACGTCGCAGATTGCCGCGATGTGCGCCAACTTGCTTACACTCCGAAGATCGAACCACCCTGCACCGCCGACGCCGATGCAGGCTACGTTGATCTCGCTTGCTTGATTCTTGGCGCTGATCATGGACTAGCTATCGGGTGAGTAGCGTGAGGGGGGCGACCATCCTGGGATGGCAAACCGAGGGTCGATCCCGATATCAGCAACCGCAGAGAGCACGGCACTGAATCCATTCCCTAATTTTAGACCCCCGTACAGCACTTACGATAGACCGGCGAGAGCCATAAAAGAACTATGGCCGCAAAGGCGCAGCCCGCGGCCGGCCAGCGCTGGACGCGGCCTCACTGCCGCTGGTTTCCGACCTCACACAGCGCGACCGGTTGCAGTCGTGCTGGCTGGCGTCGTGAAAACCTTGCTTGATCATACGCTCGACATGGCGGCGATCGAAATTGAACAGTCCGACCGCACTACCGGCGAGGTCGTCGTGGAAATGGTAGCGATGGATGGTCAGTCCCATGAGGCCTCTGACATCCATCAGCCGGGCGAGCCGCAGGAAGTCCCTGCGCCCTGCCTCGGAATGTTCGTACTGCCGCTCCTGTGCCGCAAGTCTGGTTCTGACCCGTCTGACAGTTTCGATATTTTCATTGACCGCGTTGGCCCAAGAAATTAGCTGCTGGCGATAGGCGCTGTCGAGAGTGCTCTCTAGTGGCGGTAAAGGGACTGTGTATACGCGCGGATCTATATATATTACATGCAGCTCGCTGGCGCCGGCTTGGATCGCTGGCGTCAGCGGCGTGTTCATCAGCACGCCGCCGTCAACATGCGGTTCGGCTCCGATCAGAACTGGCCGAAGGAATCCCGGAATAGCGCTCGATGCCGCGATAATGAGAGGCCCCATTTCGTCGGTCATATCTTTATTGTCGAAGGTTCGCAGCTCACCAGATTGCCAATTGGTGGAGATGATCCTCAGTCCATGCCGGGACGACCGGATGCGGGCGAAATCGAGGTTTTTGATGATAGCGTCCAGGGGCTCGCTCGAAAAGAGCAGGGAAAGATGAAACAGGTTGGCACAACGTTGCCAGAGGTCTTCCTGGCTGTGCGCAAAATGGGACGCCATGCGCAGGCCCTCGACAAGGAAGAAGACTCCGTCATCGGCCAGCCGTGCTAGAACTCTAAACGGGTTGGCCAGGAGCTCTTCAGGATTGAGGAGATCGAACAGGCTGCCGCGTAGGCGATATATGCCGTTCCGGCCCAGACCGCCACGTTGGTTGGAAATTTGGTCGAGCCAAAGCGTTTCCAGATTGGCAATAGCCGACAGCCCGTCAGTTCCCCATTGCGAAACCAGGAACGAGGCGTTCAGGGAGCCGATCGAGGTACCGGCAAATACCTCCGGATGAAACGGTCGTTCACGGTTTGTCAGCAGCGCCTTGAGCACGCCCACGCCGTAGGCGCCGGCGATGCCACCGCCGGACAAGACCACTCCTTGGACGGCCCTGCTCCGAACGTTCACCGGCTGCTCAACTGTCTCTGATCCAAATATTTGCGTCAAGGAAGACAACGACTGTCGTTTTTCGCGGATGCAGTGGTGCGCCTCGTGACATCTTGACTTCGTGCTGACAGCGAGCGATCCGTGTTTAACAAGAACAGCAAAAAAGGGATATGGACAGCAAGGACCAGAAAGGATCTATGCAGCGAGGAGCGGGGACTGATGAAGACAGCCGCTTTCCTTGCCTTCCTACTGGCCGCGGCGCCCCTTGCTGCCCAGGTGCCGCCGCCCGCGGCTGCTGCGTCGTTGCCCAGCCAAGGCCCCGACACGCCGGGAGTGACCTCGAAGGCTACCGCTCGCCGCGCCTCCGCGGGTGAAACCCGCGTGGCAGGTGGGCCGTAGGGCAGGCCAGGGAATAGCCGCGGCCCGCCCACCGGCTGCACCGCCGATCGCCAGCAGCAACCGGCGCGCCGGCAGGCGCCGGGCCGATACCGCGAGGAGGACGCCGTCATGTCGCTGTGGAGGGACCTTCGCTATGCGGCCCGCGGTCTGGCGCGGGAGCCGGGCTTCACCGCCGTGGCGGTGCTCACCCTGGGTCTGGCGATCGGCGCCAACACCGCCATCTTCAGCGTCGCCAACGGCCTGCTGCTGCGGCCGCTGCCGCTGCCCCGGGCCGATCGGCTGCTGCTGGTCCTGCGCCACTTCAAGGAGGGCGATACCGACTCGGTGTCGGCGACCAAGCTCTTCTTCCTGCAACCGCGCCTGGGGGGCGTCTTCGAGCGCACCGCCGCCTACGAGAACCTCGGCGCCGGCTTCAACCTGGTGGGCGACGGGCTGCCGGAGCGCATCCGCGGCGCCCACGTCACCGCCGACTTCTTCCCCACCGCCGGCGCCCAGCCCCTGCTCGGCCGCAACTTCCTCCCCGAGGAGGACCGCCCGGGCGCCCGCAAGGTGGTGATGCTCAGCCATCGCCTGTGGGCTCGCCGCTTCGGCGCCGACCCGCGCATCCTCGGGCGCCCGCTGCAGCTCAGCGGCGAGACCTACACCGTGGTCGGCGTCATGCCCGCCGGCTTCCGTTTCCCGGCCGTGGCCGAGCTGTGGACGCCATTCGCGTTCGACCCGGCAACCAGCAACGAGGCCAACTACTTCAATCTCATCGGGCGGCTGCGCGACGGCATCACGCCACAGACCGCCGGCGCCACGGTCAAGGCGCTCACCAACGGCTACGGCGCGGCCTTCCCGCGCAGCCTCGGGCCGAGCGAGGTGTTCATCACCAAACCGCTGCAGGAGCAGCTCTACGGCCGGGTGCGGCCGGCGCTGCTGGTGCTGCTCGCGGCGGTCGGAGCGGTGCTGCTCATCGCCTGCGTCAACGTCGCCAACCTGCAGCTGGCGCGCGCCGCCGCCCGGCAACGCGAGATCGCCATCCGCACCGCGCTCGGCGCCGGCTGGTGGCGGATCGTCCGCCAGCTGCTCACCGAGAGCCTGCTGCTGGCGGTCGGCGGCGGCGCCGCCGGACTGCTGCTCGGGGCCGCCTGCATCCACCCGCTGCTGGCGATGAGCCCGATCCAGCTCGACCGCCTGGCCCAGGTGGGGATCGATTGGCGCGTCCTGCTCTTCACCCTGGGAGTGTCGCTGGCCGCGGGGGTGATCTTCGGCCTGGTCCCGGCGCTGCAACCGGCGCGCGGCAACCTGCACGAGCCGCTCAAGGAAGGCGGCAACCGCACCGCCGGCAGCGTCGGCGGGCAGTGGCTGCGCCGCGCCCTGGTGACCTCCGAGGTGGCGCTGGCGCTGCTGCTGATCACCACCGCCAGCCTGCTGGTGCGCAGCTTCGTCGGGCTGTTGCAGCAGGAGCCGGGCTTCGACGTCGAGCACGTGCTGACCATGAAGCTGTCGCTGCCGCCCGCCAGGTATGGCACCGGCGCCGCCGCCGAACGCTTCGGCAGCCAGATCGTCGAGCGGCTCGAGGCGCTGCCGGGAGTCCGCGCCGCTGCCATGACGACCAGCGTGCCGCTCGAGGACGGCCCGGACCTCTCCTTCAAGATCCTGGGCCGCAAGGGGGGCGGCGACGACGGCGACGGCAACTACGACGCCGACTACCGCGCGCTCACTCCCGGCTTCTTCCGGGCGCTGCGCATCCCGATCGTGCGCGGGCGCGGCTTCATCGACGCCGACCGCCTCGGCGGGCCGCTGGTCGCCCTCATCAACCACGAGGCGGCGCGCCGCTGGTGGCCCAAGGAGGATCCCATCGGGCAGCGGATCGTCGTCGCCCAGGGCTCGCAGGACCTCGGCGATCGCGGGCCGCGCACCATCGTCGGGATCGTCGGCGACACCCGCGACGACGGCCTCGATCGCAAGCTGCCGCCGATCCTCTACGTGCCGCTCGGGCAGGTCCCGGACCAGCTGATCGCCCTGTTCTTCAAGCTGCTGCCGGTCAGCGTCACGCTGCGCACGGCGGCGGACTCGCCGGCTCTCACCGCCGCCGCCAAGCGGCAGATCTGGAGCGTCGATCCCGGCCAGCCGATCGACGACGTCAAGTCCATGGCGGAGGTCCGCGACCTGTCGCTGGGATCCCGGCGCTTCACCACCGCTCTGCTCGGCCTGCTGGCGCTGCTCGCCCTGGCCCTCGCCGCGGTGGGGATCTACGGCGTCCTCTCCTACCTCGTCCAGCAGCGCACCCGTGAAATCGGCGTGCGCCTGGCGCTGGGCGCCTCGGCCGGGCAGGTGCAGCGGCTGGTGCTGCGCCAGGGCATGGGCGCCGTCGCGGTCGGCATCGCCCTCGGCCTCGGCGGCGCCTTCGCGGTGACCCGCCTGCTCGGCAGCCTGCTGGTCGGCGTGACCGCCCACGACCCGCTCAGCTTCTTTTTCACGCCCGCGCTGCTCGCCGTGATCGCCATCCTGGCCAGCTCGATCCCCGCCCAGCGCGCCAGCCGCCTCGACCCGCTCATCGCCCTGCGCCAGGAGTGAGGCACAGGCCCGGGCCGCCCCGGCTCCCTGAGCCGCCTGGCACCTTGGCTCCACGGAGCTGCCTGGCCCAATGGGACTCCCGGGGCGCCTGGCGCCCATGGCCCCCCCGAGCCTCGAAATGCTTCATTACCATATCCATGTGTTATGGTGACGAATGTCGATGTAAGAACCTCAGGAGGTTGGTCCATGGAAACCAGAGCTTGCGGTCGCATCCTGGTCGTTGCCGTGGCGCTCGCCGCGGCCATCGCGCTGACCTCGGGAGCGCCGAGCGCCGTGGCGCAGCAGGGACAGAGCCCGACGCCGATCTACATGAGCCCGGCTTCGCCCACCGAGGGCGAGCCGTTCCTGGTCGAGGCCGATCTCGTGGTGCCCGGCGGAACTGCCGCCGGCACGGTGGACCTCGACGGCCAGCAGGACATCATCCTCGAGATCACCACCATCATCACCTCGCCGGAGCCGCCGGGCTCCCTGCAGCACTTCGAGTGGTCCGTCCCGGCGGTGGCGGCCGGCGCCTACACGCTCGAGATCTCCTCGCCCTTCGTGGGCCTCGTCCGGCAGGGCATCGCCGTCAGGCCGCGCACCGCGCAGCTCGGCCTGGTCGGCAAGCGCTTCCAGGTGGCGGTCGCCGATCAGCAGGCGGGGGCGAGCCCGGCGGCGGTGCTGCTGAGCGACGCCGGCGGCTACTTCACCCTCTTCGCCCCCGGCAACGTCGAGCTCACGGTCAAGCTCGTCGACGGCAGACCGGTCAACGGTCAGTGGTGGGTCTTCATCGCCAGCATGACCAACACCGGCTTCACCGTCAGCGTGACCGACACCCAGGGTGGGACCTGCATCCCGTTCAGCACCTGCCCCACCCGCACCTACACCAATCCCCCCGACACCAACCAGAACTTCATCGACGTCGCGGCATTTTGATTTGATCGCAGAGCCTCGCGGCATGCCGCAGGGCCATATCCAAGTGGTATACTGGTGGCCGCGCGGTGGAGCCTAAAGGGAGGGAGCTATGGACACGAGGGCTTGTGGTCGCATCCTGGTGACTGCCGTGGCGTTTGCCGCGGTCATCGCGCTGGCCGGCGCCGTGCCGAGCGCGGTCGCTCAGCAACAGAGTCCGACGCCGATCACGCTGAGCCCGGCGCAGCCCGCCGCGGGCGACACGATCCGGGTCGAGGCCGATCTCGTCTTCACCCCTGACGCCAATGCCGAGACGCCACAGGTCATTGGGCAGCAGATCATGTTGCCGATCGGCGCGCCGGTGGTATCGCCGCAGCCCCCGAACGGCACTCTGCAGCACTTCGAGTGGACGCTCCCGGCGCTCCCGGTCGGCAATTACACGATCGAGGCGCCTTCCGCCGCCCTCGGCTTCACGGTCCGGCCGCGCGCCATCCAGCTCGCCCTGGTCAGCGAGCGCTTCCAGGTGGCGGTCACCGACCAGCAATCGGGAGCGAGCCCGGCGGCGGTGTCGCTGAGCGACGCCGGCGGCTACTTCTCCTTCTTCGATCCCACCAACGTCGAGCTCACGGTCAAGCTGGTGGACGGCAGGCCGATCAACGGCGAGTGGTGGGTCTTCATCGCCAGCATGACCAACACCGCCTTCACCGTCACCGTGACCGATACCGTGAACAAGGACTGCCTCCGGACCGCCAACTGCCCCACTCGCACCTACACCAATCCCCCCGACACCAACCAGAACTTCATCGACGTCGCGGCGTTCTTCTGATCCGCCCCCGGCCGCCGCGCCGGTGTTCATGGCCAACGCGGCCGGCCTCGTCCTATTCCCGTGACTTCGCGCACTGTTATTCATGTAGACGTTATTCCTTGGTCTACAACAGCGGTCCAGGAAAGGAGAACCGAGATGAAGAAGATGACCGAGGTGAAGAGCCTGAGGATCGGCAAAGAGACCCTGCTCCGTCTGGGATCACGCCCGATAAACCAAGTTGCGGGAGGTGCGACCCTGACGTCCCCGTGCGTCTGCACGACCCAGTTCGTGCACATCGTCAGGACAAACCTCATCCACATCTAGGCAATTCACGGCCGCACCCTCCTGTCCAAATGTCGCCTCCCGCGTAATTCCGAAGCCGTCTGTTCGGAGTTTTCCACGACGGCAGAGGGTGGGATGTCGTGCGGCCCCGTGGACGGAGCCCTTGGCGGCGCGCCCGGCTGATGGATCAGAATGGACCGGCCGCGGCACCTTGCTCAAGAGGGAGCAGGGAGCCCGGGAGCTGTGCCGCTCCCGGCCATTCGATCCCAAGGAGATTGCGCCATGAAAACCAGGAAGCCCATGAAGCTCAGCCGAGAGACCCTCAAGCAGCTCAGCGCCAGCCAACTGCCGCTCGCCGTCGGCATGGCGGCGGTCACCCGCTTGCGCAGCGAGTGCTACACCTACTACGCCACCTACTGCCCCGCGCAGTGCAAGTGACCAGGCCTCGGAATCCGCCACCCGACCAGCAATAGTGCCGCGCGAGGTCCCAGGCCCCCCGCCGGTTCAAGCTTGCGCTCGGGCCTGGCGGATCAGGGGCCGGATGAGCTCCGTGCGCCAGGCGGCCGGGTCGGCGGTCGCCTCCGGGCCCACGGCGTAGGATTCCCAGAAGTCGGGCGCTGGGGTGTGCCCCTCGGCGGCGATCCACTGGTTGAGCTCGCTCCACGCGGAACCAAGGCCCTCGTAGTCGCCACGCAGGACCGCCTGTGCCGCGATGCCGCTGGGCCAGTGCCCCGGGAGGACCCGGCCGGCGGCGGCGATCGGGGCCGCGACCGGCCAGCCGATCTCGAAGTCGAAGATTTCAGGGGCCATCCTCAGATGGTGCGAGAACCAGGGGCCGGTGGGAGCGACGCCCTGGGCGGCGAGGGCCTCCATCAGCTCACGGCGCCCCGTGCCCATGGCGCTACGAATCTCCCGGCGCGGAATGGTGAAGCGGCGAACGGCGATGGACCTGGCGGCCATCTGCACGATCCGTGGGCCGCTGGGGCTGCCGGTCTCCTCGCGGGGTGAGGAGGCCAGGAGCTCTTCGAGCCGGTCGTAGCTCGCCGCCACGCCTTTCTCCATGTCGGTTCGCAGGGCGGTGTCGCGCGCCTCCCGCGACTCGTAGAGGACGGTGAGCGTCAGCGTCGTATCGCCTTCCCGCTCGACGAGCTCGATCGTCGTCCGCGCCTCGCCCGGGTACCAGGCCTGATCGAACCTCTCCGTGGCGACGATGCGCTCGGGCGGCGCGATCTCGCGGTATTCACCGCGCACCCCCATCTCGGTCCCGTCGGCGTCGCGCCAGAGGTAGCGGTAGGCCCCCCCGACCCTGAGATCGATCTCGCAAACCGGCATCGACCAACCCGGCGGTCCGAGCAGCCAGCGCCTCAGCAGCTCGGGCCGGGTGAAGGCGTCGAAGACCAAGTGGCGTGGGGCCGCGAAGACGCGAGTCAGCGCGACCTCGCGCTCGCTGGGCGTGGTGAGGGTGAGGGCTTGGGCGTTCGTCATCGGCGGTCTCCTGCAGGGATCAGGCGCGCTTGCCGCGTCCGGGTTTCTGCTCGCCGCTCTTCATCTCGCCGAGCAGGGCGTCGAGGCGCTGGAAGCTGGCTTCCCAGAACCGGCGGTAGCCCTCCAACCATTCCGTGGCCTCGGCAAGCGGCGCGGCCTCGATCCGGCGAGGCCGCCGCTGCGCGTCACGGCCACGCGAGATCAAGCCGGCGCGCTCCAGCACCTTGAGGTGCTTGGAAATCGCCGGTTGGGTCATCGCGAAGGGCTCAGCCAGCTCGGTCACCGACGCCTCGCCCGCGGCGAGACGGGCCAGGATCGCCCGCCGCGTGGGATCGGCGAGCGCTGCGAAGGTCGCGTCGAGACGGTCGGTTGTCACCTATCCATAACCTCACAGTTCAATAACTCGTAGGTAATGTACGATGACGGGCCGGAGGCCGTCAAGCCCCCGACCGAGCCATCCGTGTGGTCGCGCTCGTGCGTTCGGCATGGTGTTATGGTTTTCGCGACCACCAGCCCCCCATGCAGCGCTCTCGCCCTTCCGCGTCCACCGCGCCGGCTTTCACGGCCACGCCGCCCATGGCGCCGCTGATCCCGCTCGACCGGCATGCCGGCATGCCGCTGTACCGCCAGATCTACCGCGGGTTGCGCACGGCGATCGTCGAGCGGTTGATGCGCCCCGGCCAGCGGCTGCCGTCGACGCGCGCGCTCGCCGCCGAGCTCGGCGTCTCCCGCATCCCGGTCCTCGAGGCCTTCGAGCAGCTGCTGGCGGAGGGCTACTGCGAGAGCCGCATCGGCTGCGGCACCTTCGTGGCGGCAGCTCTGCCCAGCGAGCGCTCCCCTGGCGCCCCCGGCGAGCGAGCGCTGGCGCGGCAGGCGCCAGAGGTCGTCGCGCACGCCGCGGCGCCTGGCTCCGGCGCTGCGGTCGAGACCCCCGCCGAGCCCTGGCTCCGGGGCGCCGGCGCCTTTCGCATGAATCACCCCGAGGTGGGTCGCTTCCCCGTCCGCATCTGGGCGCGCCTGCTCGCCAAGCACGCGGGCAACCCGCGCTCGCGCGACCTGTATTACGGCACGGCCCTCGGTCAGCCCGAGCTGCGCGAAGCGATCGCCGAATATCTGCGCACTGCCCGTGCCGTGCGCTGCGAAGCCGCACAGATCATGATCACCAGCGGCTCGCAGCAGGCGATCGAGATCGCGGCGCGGGTGCTGCTCGACCCCGGCAGCCCGGTGTGGGTGGAGGAACCAGGCTACGGCGGCGCCCACGAGCCGCTGCGGCGGGCGGGCGCCCGCCTGGTGCCGGTGCCGGTCGACCGTGAAGGTCTCGACGTCGACGCGGGCGTCGCACTCGAGGCGCGGCCCCGCGCCGTCTACCTCACGCCGTCGCACCAGTACCCTCTCGGCACCATCATGACCGCGGCGCGCCGCCTGCAGGCGCTCGCCTGGGCGCAGAGCAGCGGCGCCTGGATCCTCGAGGACGACTACGACAGCGAGTATCGCTACGGCAGCCAGCCGATCGCGGCCTTGCAGGGCCTCGACCGCGACGCGCGGGTGGTGTACATCGGCACCTTCAGCAAGGTGCTGTTTCCGGCGCTGCGCGTCGGCTACCTGGCGATGCCGGCGGACCTCGTCGGCCGCTTCGCGGGCGTGCGCGCCGGGATGGACATCTGCCCGCCCGGGCTGGTGCAGACCGCCCTCGCCGAGCTCCTCCGCGAGGGCCACTTCGCGCGCCACGTGCGCAGGATGCGGACTCTCTACGCGGAGCGCCGGAGCGCGCTGGTGGCGGCGCTGCAGCAGGAGTTCGGCGATCGCCTGGAGCTCCTCGGCGACCAGGCCGGCCTGCACCTGGTCGCCGCCTTCCGGGACGCGGCGGACGACATGCTCCTGGCGGAGATCGCGGCGCGCCAGGGCCTTTGGGCGATGCCTTTGTCGAGCTGCTACCTCGGTCCACCGCGGCGGCGCGGCCTCGTCCTCGGCTACGGCGGCACGGAGACGCGGCTGATCCCGGACGGCGTGCGTCGGTTGCGCGCCGTGCTCGAGTCGCTCCCGACCACGCGCTGACCGCGTCGCCAGGCGGCGGCTGCCGGCAGCCAAGCCACCGTATGGTGGCGAGGGCGCCACTCCTGGCAGCTTTTCTGCCTCACCTGTTGCAGCTTGGCAATCGCAACGTTAGAATTGGCCGACAGCACGAGTCGTCAAGGCCGGCCCACTCGCTCCACTCGAGGAGGCGCTCGCACCATGTCGGTCGATTTCACCGTTCCGGAGGCGCTGCCAGCGGCGGGCTGGGCCGACCCCTCGCCCGAGCCCGCCGCACCACCCCACGACCCACCCGCCGCCGCACCGACCACCTCACCACCGGCCGCACCCGCCCCCGTCGCTCACCTCGCGGACGCCGAGGATGGTGCGGACGTGGCAGGCCGCGCGGCGGCCCCGGCGTGGAGCCTGGCGCGGCGCATCGGCTTCCGCTTCGCCTTCAGCTACCTGATCCTCTACAGCTTCCCCTTCCCGCTCTATTACCTGCCCATCCCCGGCCTGCCGGCGGTGTTCCAAGCCTACTCCGGCTTCTGGGGCGCCGTGGTGGCCTGGACCGGCAGGCACGTCCTCCATCTGAGCCGCGGGGTCCCTCCCCTGCGCGTCCAGACCGGCAGCGGCGACACCACCTACGACTACGTGCAGATCCTGTGCTTTGCGGCCTTCTCGGCGCTCGCGGCGCTGGTCTGGACCGTTGCCGCACGCCGGGTCCGTGACCACCGCCGGCTCGACGAATGGCTGCGGATCTACGTGCGCTACGTGCTCGGCGCGACCCTGCTCAGCTATGGCATGGCCAAGGTCATCAAGACGCAGTTCCCCTCGCCCTCGGCGGACCGCCTGCTCGAGCCCTTCGGCGATGCGTCGCCGATGGGCCTGCTGTGGACCTTCATGGGGTACTCGACCCCCTACACCGTCTTCGCGGGCGCCATGGAGCTGCTCGGCGGGGTCCTGCTGTTCTTCCGGCGCACCACCACTCTCGGCGCGCTGGTGGTCATCGCCGTGATGACCAACGTGGTGATGCTCAACCTGTGCTACGACGTGCCGGTCAAGCAATACTCGATGCACCTGCTGGCGATGGGCGCCTTCCTGCTGCTTCCCGACGTGCCCCGGCTGGCCAACGTGCTGGTCCTCAACCGCCCGGCGCTGCCGGCGCGCCTCGCGCCGCCGCTCGCCGCCCGCTGGGCCAGGATCTCCGGCCTGGCGCTCAGCATCCTGTTCCTCGGCTACCTGCTCTACATGAGCGCCGTCGAGGACCTGCAAATGCAGAAGCAGATGAGCGCCGGCGGGCCGCACCCGACGCTCTACGGCACCTTCGAGGTGGAGGAGGTCGTCCGCAACGGCCAGGTCGTGCCGCCGTTGCTCACCGACGCCGGCCGCTGGCGGCGGCTGACCAGCCTCTATCCCGGGTTCCTCACCGTGCGGAGCATGGATGGCTCGGTGCATCGGTATCGCACGGAATCTCCGCCGGCCGCGCACAGCATCAACCTGCTCGCCGTCGAGAACAAGGCGAGGCAGGGCAGCTTCACCTTCGCCGCGCTCGACCAGGACCACGTGCTCCTGCGCGGCAACCTGCTCGCGGACGCGCTCGTCGTCAAGCTGCGCCGGATCGAAGCCGGGAAGCACCTGCTGGTGACCAGGGGCTTCCACTGGATCACCGAGATCCCGTTCAACCGTTGAGCCGTCGCGGCGCCTGGGCCGCGATCCGTGGCACGTTCGGCGTTGCGCTCCGCGGCACGTTCCGTGGCGCGCTCCGTGGCATGTTCCGTGCAGAAACCCGCGGCGCAGCCTGACGGAGCCGGCGACGGCTCGAACGAGGACGGGGGCAAAACCTGGTGAACGCTCGATGCAGGCGGCTTTCCACCTGTCTGATCGCCCTGGCGGTGGTGGCACAGGCGCCGGGTTGCACCTCCACCGCCACCAAGCGGCACACCTATTCTTTCGAACACCCGGTCGCGCCGGACGATCCGGCCTTTAGCCGCTCCCTGGAGAGCCTCGGCAACCAGATGGTCGGCGGCAACCGCGCCGAGCTGCTGCGCAATGGCGACGCGATCTTCCCGGCCATGGTGCAGGCGATCGACGGGGCCAAGCGGACCATCAACCTCGAGTCCTACATCTTCAGCGACGACCAGGCCGGCAGCCTGATCACCAACGCCCTGCTCGCCGCGCGGCGCCGGGGCGTCGAGGTGCGGGTGCTGATCGATGGCCTGGGCGGCCACCCCGGCTCCCTCCTGGAGGAGATGAAGAAGGCCGGCATCAAGGCCCAGATCTACGGCCCGATCCGCCTGTGGAACCTGCATCGGATCGGCCGCCGGACGCACCGCAAGATCCTGGTCGTGGACGGCACCATCTGCTTCACCGGCGGTCTGGGCATCGAAGCCCGCTGGCTGGGCAACGCCCGCAACCCGCAGGAGTGGCGGGACACGCAGGTGGAGGCGACCGGACCGGTGGCGGCGCAGATGCAGGCCATTTTCGGCGAGGACTGGACCTACCAGACCGGAGAGATCCTGGCCGGCAACCGGTTCTACCCCGAGATCGCGCCGGTGGGAGAGCTCCGCGCGCAGGCCCTCAAGGTGTCGCGCGGCGACGAGTCCTCGCTGGCCAAGATGCTGTATTACGTGGCGATCCGGTCGGCGGTCAAGTCGATCGACATCGAGAACGCCTACTTCCTGCCCGACGGCCAGGTCCGCCAGGCGCTGGTGGATGCCGCGCGGCGCGGCGTCACCGTGCGCATCATGATCCCCGGCAAGCACGACGACGTGGCGCTGGTCCGCATGGCCTCGCGCAGCAGCTACGGCGAGCTGCTCCAAGGCGGCGTCAAGGTGTACGAGTACCTCCACACCATGCTGCACAGCAAGACCGCGGTCGTGGACGGTGTCCTGAGCATCATCGGCTCGATCAACTTCGACACCCGCTCGATGGAGAAGAACGCCGAGGAGAGCCTGGCCTTCTACGATCGCGGCTTCGCCGCCCAGGTGACGGCGATGTTCGACGATGACGTCAAGAACTGCCGCGAGATCGATTACCAACGCTGGCGGCGGCGCGGCCTCGTCGCCCGCTTCGACGAGCTCTTCTCGGTCTTCTGGACGCCCTTCTATTGAACGCCCCCCGCATCCGCCGACTCCCTCGACTCCCTTCAGCAGCGACCCGCAAGCCGCGGCGAGCGCCTCCGCGGACCGATCAGTTGCAGTCGAGGGCGGCGGTATCCTCGACCGGCGGCGCGGCGGCGCCCGCCTGGTTGGTGTACTGCTTCGATTTTCCGGTCAGGTTGTCCTTGACCACCACGGTGAAGCCGACGTTGGTGGTGGCCGAGTAGAAGACCCATATCTTCTGGTTCAGCGGGCAGGCGTCGATCACCTTGATCAAGAGCTCGGGATTGGCGGGGGCGAAGAACCAGAACAGCCCGCCCTGGTCGATGCCGGCGCTCGCCAGCGAGATCGCGGTGCCGTTCCCTGCCTGGTTGGGGGCGACGAAGCTCACCGCGATCGAGAACCTGCCGTCGCCCGGCTGATCGTCGATGCACAGGGTGGCGGGGCCGGGGATGCAGCCATCGCTCGCCAGGACGTTCGGCCAGTTGTCGGCCAGCGCCGCCCCGTCGACGGTGCCGAGCCCGGTGACCTCGTCGAAGCCAGGGCCGGCGGCGAAGCCGGAGACTCCGGGTACGCTGTTGTTGCCGGCGGTGATGTCGTGGAAGACGGCAGGCCCCTTGCCGGTGTACTGGCGGGTGGCAAGCGGGTAGAGGAAATAGTTGGCGGCGCCCTGCCGCTGCCGCGCCCGCTGCACCACCAGCGCCATGATCCCCGCGAACGAGGGCGACGCCCCGGAGGTGCCGCCGATCGAGAGCTGCTGCTGCCCCTCGAAGTAGACGTAGGCGGTGTGCATCGCCGCCGTCAGGGCCACGTCCGGCACGTCGCGCCAGCCGTCGTTCGGGACCCCCGGCGCCGACTGCCACCACGGCTTCGTGAAGAAGTTGCTCGCTCCCCCGCCGGTAGCCCAGAGATCGGACCCGCCGGCGACCGTGCCGCTCTCGTTCCAGGCGACCTCCGGGATGTAGGACAGCGCCGAGCCCTTGGTGACGGGATCGACGCTCGCCGACCACCAGGCGGCCGGGTTGGCGGTGTCGTCGAATTCGGTGCCGCCGACGCAAACGTCATAGGGCGTCGAGCACAGGCCGTTGACCGCGGCGAACGAGCCGCGGGCGCGGGTGGGCGCCTCGCACAGGGCGGCGCCGCTGTCGCCGGCCGCCACCACGGCCGTGATGCCCTGCGTCGCCGCCTGGGCCCAGAGGTTGCTCCAGAAAGTCAGGCCGTTCGATTGCAGATCGGTCTCGCAGTTCCCGTAGCTCGTGCTCACGATCGGCGCCAGGTTTTGATCGACGATGTACTGCGCCGACAGCGCAATGCCGTCGCTCGCGGCGGTCGACCCCGAGATCACCAGCTGGATCGTGGCGCGCGGCGCCGTCGCACCCGCCCATTCGACGTCGAGGTCGGACTCCCCCTCGTCGAAGGCATTGATGATGCCCGGATCGGGGCCGTTGTGGACGAACACCGGGTCGTTCGGCGTCAGGCCGAACCAGGCGCGGAAAGCCTGGACGTCCGCGAGCTCGATGTCGGTACGGCCGACGATGGCGACGCTCTGTCCGGCGCCGTCGATGCCCGCGGCGTAGAGCGGCAACAGGTCGTAGATGGTGGCGAGGTCCGCGGGCGCCAGCGGCCGGGCGCCGCCGGTGCCCGCCGCGCGACGGCGGTACCCGACCGACGGCAGCGGGACGTCATGCAGCGAGACGATGCCGGCGACCAGGCCGGCGAGGGTGCGCGGGACCGACGGCGCGACGGCGTTGGCGTGCCGGAGCGTGCCGTCGATGAGGTAGTCGTGCATCTGCGTCCGGAAAGCCTGCTCCACCTGGCGGGCGGTGCCCGAAATGTCGATCCAGCCGCGCCCCTTCGCCACCTCGTCGATCGTGAAGCCTTGCGCCGTGAGCCAGCCGGCGACGCGCCGGAGGTCCGCGTCGGCGAGGCCGAACTCCTCCCCGAACTCGGCCGGCGTCAGCCAGCGGTGGAAGCGCGGCGAGGCGGGATCCTGCTGCTCGGCCAGGAGCGCATCGAGCCGGGGCTGCGCGCCCGGCCGCAGCCGCAGCGCCACGATGATGCGGGCCATCGGCAGCATCGGATCGGAGTGGCCCACGGCCAGCTCGGGCCGGGCCTGGGGGTGCACGCCGCCCGCCACCACGCGATCGTCGGCGTCGATCGGCGGCAGAAAGCCGGCAGCGACGGCCTGCCGCCCGCAGGGTAGCAGCGGCAGCGCCAGCAGGAGCAGGGCGCAGCGAATTCGGCCTTTCATCTCGCGCATCCTCGGAAGACAGCGCCTGCGGGTCCCGTGAGGCGAGCCCAGGCGGATCGGGCATCGCAGCTGTCATGCTACTGTAGCATGAAAGGGGTCCGGTGAGGCCGGAGATGACGAGAGGGGCGGCGCAGGCTCGAGCGCTATGCTCGGTGGGCGATTTGCGCTAAACTAACCAACATTCCGATTCAGCAGACCGTCCGGCGCTCAAAAAGAGTGGGAGGGCGGCCGGTCTCCGGTTTCACGATTTTGCCGCGCCTGCGGCCCCAAGGAGGGATGGACATGAAAGGCAGCATCCTGACGCTCGCAGCACTCTTGGTCTCTGGAACGCTCGTGGCGGTTGCACCGGCGGCGGCGCAATGCGGCAACCAGGAGACGGTCACCCTGTTCGGCGGTCAGACCATCGACACCGGAACCGTGACCATCCAGAACGACGCCTCGAATCTCTACGTCACCTACACGACGAACGATCCCTGGGTCATCACCGCCGTCCACCTGGCGGTGGCGGACTCTCTCGACGGCATCCCGCAGAACAAGAACGGCAACCCGATACCCGGCCACTTCCCCATCAACTCGACCTTCAACACGCCGGTGACCAGCATCACCTACACCATTCCCCTCGGCAACTTCGCCGTAGGCGAGACCCTGTACATCGGTGCCCAGGCGGAGGTTCAGGCGCCGGGCAGCCAGGGAGGATCGCAAACCGCGTGGGGCTTCGGTCCACGCTTCGGCGGCCACAACTGGGCGACCTACGTGAACTACACCGTTCAGTCCTGCGGACTGCCCCCGGAGTAAGCCTCGCCGCGGCGCCTCGGGACTGCTGAGCCTCTACCCGACCCCGGTGCCGCGGGCGACCGGCGTGCCCTCGCTCGCGGCTCTACCGTTGCTTTCGCATCGAAGGCGTGAACGTCATCCCGATCAGCAGTCCCTCGGGCGAGAGAAAGCGGGTCACCGTCTGGCCCCACGGCTCTGTCCTGCCCTTGACCAGCATGCGATAGCCGCGTGCTTCGAGCTCGGCGGTTGCCGTCTCTACGTCGTCGACGTCGAACTCGAGCCAGGCCTGGGGGATCGGAACGTCGGGGGGCCAAGCGTCCTTGCCAAAGCACGACTCGGCTGCCTGGGACAGGGGCCATAGGGCAAAGGTCTTCACTCCGTCCAAGCCTTCAGTGTGCAGATAGCCGCTGCTGTCCTCTTTGAATGGGATGCCGAGTACTTGCTGGTAGAGCTTCCGGCTGGGTTCTCTGTCGGCGACGATCGGACCGAAGCCGGCGACGAACAGGATGTTGACCTTGTTCATGGCATCAAACTCCTCCGGGCCCTGCCCCTACCTCCAGGGACGAATGATACCCGAGCAGGTCGTCACCACAGCGATCAGAGCGATGAGGGAGCAGGTCCAGCAGCCGTTGGCGTTCCGCCTGCCCCCTTCTGGCGGGGCCCGGCGGTCATTGGCGACACGAGGAGCTCAACGCGGCCCTTGCGGGATCAGACCGAGAGCGGGCGCGACGGCACACTGAACAGCCGCGCAGCGACGCTGGCGTGACCACCAGTCATCTGGTGACAGGCGAAAAAACATGCTATCGTTTTTTCTAATGTTGGCTCAGAAAGGAGAGAGAATTCCATGAAGGGAACCCTGATCGCCCTTTTTCTCTTGGCCCTTGCTGTCTCCGTTGTGGTTCCCGCTGCCGTTGCCGCCGAGTACCCAGCTGCTGCGGCAGCTCTTGCTGTCAATGCGTCACCTGCCTCTCCCACCCACCCTTTGCTGGCACCCACGAACAAGCCGCCCGGTTGTTCCGATGGAGAGTCCACGCTCTTCCAGCCTGCTCCTTCGGAGCGGAGCGCCTCCTGCGGGCTCTGCAGTGACACGGCCTGTCAGGGAGTGCCCTTCAATACCTTCTGCGGGTACAGCGGGGGGCAATACTACTACTGCAATCTCATCTATGGGGGTAGGTGCACAGGGGGTGGGTGGGATTGCACCTGCTGGACTGGCCCGATCCCCTGAACCGGGAGATTACGCGCAGCCGCCTTCGCGCGATCCAAGCTTCCTGAGCAGAACAGCGGACTACCAAGGAGTAAGCGCAATGGGCCTGGGTTGGATCGCCCCGCATGTAGACTGCCGCCATGGGCGCGCTCTGTTGCTCCTTGCACATCGCCCTGGTCTTGGGGCCGATGGTGCTGGTTGGCGGGTCGCGGGCACAAGCGGCTGAACGACAGCGGTCGAGCGGTCGGTTGTCGCAGGGCCGGCGCGGCTGACGCTGGCGATCGACCGCGCCGAGTTCTTCCTCGGCGAGAACGTCCTGGTGCACTATTGCCTCGAAAACGTCAGCGCCGAACCCTTGCAGATCGACGTCGGTAGCGACTATCGATTCGTCTCCCGCCACCTGCGTTTTCACGTCGTGGTCACGACCGCAAGCGGCTCGGTGGTAGCCGACCCCAACCCGTCCTCGTCGTCAGGGGGCGGCATCGGTTGGAGCCCACGTCTCGCGCACGGCGAGTCGTACTGCGAGTCGCATCGGACTTCATGTTGCTCAATGGCGCCTTCAACGCGGCGACCGCTCTCGGGGCTTACTACGACGCGCTGCTGACGGCCGCGGAGCGTCTTCCGGAGAAGGACCAGTTCACAACGATGATGGGCTTTTTGGCTGGCCTGGTGGAGGGCTCCAAGGGCTTAGCCTCCGACTATCACGAAGCCGCCCCGGACCTGGCGGCTACCCGGCGGCTATGGCAGCTCTTCCTCAGCGAACACCGCGGAGAGATCGTGGCTGGACAGCGCTTCGCCGTCGGCGATCCCCGCCTCCCCCGCGCGCTGTTCCCGCCCGGATTCCACTTCTGGACCGTCGATGGCCACCAGTGGCCCTGAGATGTCGTGGCGGAGGGGCGCCGCCAGCCGGCTCACCGCCCAGCCCGGGCTCGAGGAACCGACCGCGTGCCGGCTCCCGGCGTAGAGACGCGCCGTTCAGCCTCCGGCTGGTACGCCGGAAGCGCCGCCTGGCGGCCACCATCGTCACCGTCCTCGCCCTGGTTCGTTTGACAGCATGTCACCGCTATAATCCGCAGAATGTCGCGCGCGTCGGGCGGTCGTGGAACGGACGTACGCTTGTTCGGCCCGTTCCGCCTGGACGTCGGAGAGCAGCGCCTGTGGAAGGGCAATGCCGAGCTGAAGCTCCGTCGCAAGCCATATGCGATCCTACGATTCCTGACGGAGAACCCGCTCCATCTCGTCACTCAGGAGGAGGTCGTGGAGGCGGTGTGGGGGAAGATCGCGATGAGCGAGAGTCTTCTCCGTACGCACATGAGTGAGGTCCGGCGCGTCCTCGGCGAAGGCGCAATCGAGACCGTCGTCGGGCGCGGCTATCGCTTTCTCCTCGAGGTAGGGGCGGAGAGGCTGCCGACGAGCTTGCCGAAGAATGGCGAGGCGCCTGCGACGACGGCCAGTCTGGTGGGTCGCAGCGAGGAGATGGACTTCTTGCGGCAAGCCTTCGAAACCGTTCTCGATCAGCAGCGGCGGCGAGTGCTCTTCGTGACGGGCGACCCGGGCATTGGAAAGACCACGCTCATCGATGCCTTCCTCGCCGAGATCGCCGCGCCTCATGGCGTCATGATCTTCACTGGCTCATGCGTCGAGCAGTTCGGCACGGGCGAGGCGTACCTCCCCGTCCTTACGGCCCTCGGGGCGGCATGTCGTGCGCCCGACGGCGGGCGCATGGTGGATCTCCTCGGTCGGCATGCGCCGACCTGGCTTGTGCAAATGCCGGGACTCGTAACGGACGAGAGCCTGCAGGCACTGCACCTCCGGATCCAGGGTGCGACGCAAGGCCGCATGCTTCGCGAGCTCGCCGAAGCGTTCGAGGTCCTCGCCGCCGAGAGGCCTGTGGTATTGGTCCTGGAGGACATGCAATGGTCCGACCGCTCGACGATGGACCTCGTCGCCATGCTCGGAACACGCCGCGAACCGGCGCGCGTTCTCGTCATCGTGACCTGCCGTCAGGCCGAGCTTACGAAAGGCGACGGGCTGGCGAAGGTGATCGCGGAGCTGAGTGCGCGCAAGCAGGCGCTCACGCTGCACCTCGAGACTTTTTCGAAAACAGCCGTCACCGACTATCTCGCGCAGCGCTTCTCGAATCCTCGCTTTCTGGAGGAGCTCGCGGGCACCATCCATGAGATGACGGGCGGGAATCCGCTCTTCACTGTCGCCATCGTCGACGACCTTGAGAGTCGCGGGATGATCCGGTACGTCGATGGCGCATGGCAGCTCACAGCGAAAGTTGCCGAGGTTGCGAGCCGCCGGCCGGATACGGTGCGCCAGCTCATCGACATCCAGATCGATCGCCTGAGCTCGAACGAGCAGCGAATCCTCGAAGCGGCAGCTGTTTTTTCGGCGCAGTTCGCCGTGGGCTGTGTGGCTCAGGTACTGGGGCTGCCCGCGGACGATGCGGACACGCTTTGCGAGGGTCTCGCCAGCGAACAGCGCTTCTTGCGATTCGTCAGCTCGGAGCCCTGGCCGGACGGGACGATCCAGTCGATTTACGGTTTCGCCCACGCGCTGTATCGCGATGCGGCGCTGGCGCGCATCCCTTCGGCAACGAAGCGCGCCTGGCACCGGACGGCGGCCGAGGGTATGGAGGCCGGCTATGGCGAACGCTCCGAGGTGGTCGCCGCGGAGCTCGCAATCCACTTCGACGAGGCGCAGGTCATTCGAAAGGCCGTCCATTACTACTGTTTGGCGGGAGAGCGGGCGATGCGCCGGTTCGGTCGCGCGGACGCGCTCAGCCAGCTCACTCGCGCCCGGGCCTTGCTTGCGAAACTACCTGCTTCGGAGGATTCGGATCACGCAGAGCTCACGGTGCTGAAATACCTGGGGCCCGCGATCATCGCGCTCCAAGGCACTCAGGACCCGCTTCTTGAGGAAACCTTTACGCGGACCGCGGAGCTCGCCCGCAAACTCGGCGACGACTCGGGCCTGCTCGCTGCTCTGCTCGGCCGGCAGCGCTGTCACTTCGTTCGGGGCGAGCTTTCGAAAGTCGAGCACTACGAGGCTGAGGTCGCCGAGGTCCTCAAGCGGCTCGCCGATCCGGTCGCGGCCGCGGAGGCGACCATTGTTGCGTGCTCCGCGCGACTGTTCCGGGGGCAACTCGCCGCAGTGCGGCGACCGCTCACCGAAGCATGCACCGTGCTGGACGCCGCAGAGAGCGACACCGCTCGCATTGTCAACGCGCCCGTGGTCGGCTTGTGGAGTGGCCACGTGGTCGTGCTCACGTGGCTCCGTGGTGCGCCCGACGAGGCGATGACCCTCGCCGGCAAGATGCTGTCGCGAGTGGGAGTGCTTCGCGATCCGCTTCACCTGGTTACGGCGCTCACGATCACGGCCCTCCTGCACATGTGGCGCCGAGAACCCGAGAAGACGTTGGAGACCGCCCGCCGTGCGCTCGAAGTGGCTCGCGAGGTCGGATCTCCCGTTTGGCAAGGTCGGGCGCTTTCGCTCCACCATTGGGCGGCGACGGTCCTCGATCCCAAGACTGCAAAAGCCCACTGCGAAGAGCTGTCGTCCACGCTTTCCGGCCTTTTGGAAGCGGGTCCCTACGGACGCACGGCGTTCACCCCATGCGTCGCCCGGGTGTACGCGGCAGCCGGACATCCCGACCGAGCGCTGCGGGAGCTCGAGATCGCTCTGGCTTTCGTCGAGGTCAGCGACGAACGGGCGTGGTCCTCGGAGCTGCACCGCTTGCGTGGGGAGTTGCTCGCGGACCGCGAGCCCGCCGAAGCCCGGCGAGCCCTCGCGAGGGCGCTCGAGATCTCCCGGCAACAGGGGGCGAGATCCTTCGAGTTGCGCGGTGAGCTGACGCTTGCCGCGCTCGATCGCGGTGCGAAGAAGCGCGCGAGGCTCGGGGAGGTTCGACGTATTTTTGCCGCGTTCACCGAGGGCTTCGGGACGGGCGACTTGATGGAAGCAAAGGCCCTGCTGGACGCGAGCCAGTAGCTCGCTGCGAAGATCAGGCGGCACCGAGCCGAACCACGAGCACGCAGAAGCGCGTGGAAAGCGCCAAGACGCGGCTCGCGACGCTGCCAAGCAGAACCCCGCGGGTCGCGCCGCGTTGCCCGCTGCGTCCGACCACGATCAGTTCGGCGCCGTACTCCGTCGCGACGTTCACAATCTTCTCCCACGGTGGCCCGCGCCGCACCAAAGCCTCGACATGGAGCCCATGGCGCGTTGCGCCCAACGCGGCAATCTCTTGGGCGAGCTGTCCCTGCAACCGGGAAGTGGGATCAGCGGGCGCATTCGCGCCCGGCTCGTCTTCGTAAGCGTGTACCAACACAATTCTTGCCCCCAAGTCCTGCCCCAAGCCGAGGGCGCGCTCGAGCGCCTCGTGCGCGCCATCGCTGAAGTCGGTGCCCACTACGATCCAGCGCTCGCCCGCCATGCCTTCTATAATTACCACCTTCGCTCCCTGCGCGCCACAAACCTGCTGCGAATGTCCGCTAAATTTCCGCCGAGCCCGCCTATCGCCATTTGACGTCGATTTGACGGTGATACGTCAGACGTTGGACACCAGTCAACCCCTCGGGCGAGTATTGTCGCACTCGATGAGCGCGTCAACCAGGCGCGCCTTCCGACCAGCACTTGGCCGCCCCTGGGTGCTTTGAAGTGCTGAGAAAACAGAAAGGCCGATCATGAACAAAGAGCTGGGTGTTTGGACGTATCAGGACTGCGCGTTGGTGCTCATCGACTATCAGAAAGAGATGTTCGACAGCATTCGCTCCGAGACGAATGCTGCGCTGGCCGACCTCAACGTGCGACTTCTGGCCAAGACCGCCAAGGCGTTCGGCATGCCGATCGTCCTGTCCACCGTCGGGGTCGCCTACAAGATCAACTCGCCGACAGTTCCAACGATCGCATCCGAGCTCTCGGATATCGGGCCGATCGACCGGACCTCGATGAACGCGTTCGAGGACCGCGCCTTCAGTGAGGCCGTGAAGAAGACCGGACGAAAGCGATTGATCATCGGTGGGCTTCATTCGGAAATCTGCCTCACGTTTGCCGTCATCCAAGCACTGAAGGATGGCTACGACGTCATGTTCGTCGCGGACGCCGTCGGTGGGAGATCCCAGGTGGCGCACCGGACGGCCCTTGAAAGACTGCCACACGCGGGGGCGGTGCCGAACACCGCGTTGGCCGTCGTAACGGAGCTCTTTCGCGATTGGAGCTCGCCCCTCGCCGACAAGGCGCGAGAGGTCATCTATTGGTACTTCGCCGAAGTTCCGAAGGTGACGTCCGAAGTGGGCGTGTAGCCTAGCCAAGAAGGAAGCCACCGAAGGGCCGCGGAGGAATACGAATGTCGCCTAGGTTATTGGGGAAAGTCTGCGTCATCACCGGCACGGGCGGGAGCATGGGCCGTGCGGCGGCTTTGGCCTTCGCTCGAGAGGGGGCGTCGGTCGTTGGCTGCGATCTGAACGTCGATTCCGCGGCAGCGACCGTTCAAATGGTTCGACGGCAGGGCGGAACGATGGAGTCGCTACAGCCCTGCCGTCTCAGCAACGCGGCCGAGTGCCAGGCGCTCGTCGACTCTGCCGTGCGCGCGTTTGGCCGCATCGACGTGCTCTTCAACAACGCGGCGAGGGCGTATTTCAATTGGCTCGAGGACATCACCGACGACGAGTGGGACCGCAATCGTCGGGACGAGGTCGATCTGGTCTTCTACCTCACGCGGGCGGCGTGGCCCCATCTCAAGAGCAGTCGCGGCGTCGTGGTGAACACGGCGTCGCTCACGGCATCGATGAGCTTCAAGAACCTAGGATCGCTGGCCCACACGACGGCGAAGGCCGGGATCATCGGCATGACACGACAGCTGGCGATGGAGGGACGAGAGCATGGGATTCGCGCCAACTCCATTTCGCCAGGCGTGATCGAGACCAATCAAACGCAAGAGCAACTGAAGGACCCGGAATGGGCGGCCTACATGCTCGGCAAGACTCTGCTCGGTCGTCTCGGCCGGCCCGAGGAAGTGGCGAACGTCGCCCTGTTCCTGGCCTCCGAAGAGAGCTCGTACGTGACCGGCGTCGACATCGTGGTCGACGGCGGGATGAAGGTCTGGTGATCCGCCAGCACGCTCTATGCGCGCGTTGCCGCCGCCCTTTCTAAACGTTAGTAGTGCACCGCACCACCATTCATCGCAAGCGAGGGACCCAGATATGACAGATCACAGCATGGGTTCGTATGACTACATCGTTGTCGGGGGGGGAGCCGCGGGTTCGGTTGTCGCTGGCGAGCTGTCCAAGACGGGGGCGGACGTCCTGCTGGTCGAAGCGGGCGGCATCGACTCAGCTCCGACGATCGGCAACCCCAGCAGCTGGTTCTACAACGTCGGCGGCGCGTTGGACTGGAACGTGCCGATTGCACCGGTTCCCCAGCTGAACCACCGCAAGTTCAACATGGCGCTCGGCCGCGTGCTCGGCGGTGGCAGCTCCATCAACGCGATGGTGTGGTCGCGCGGCATGGAGGGCGACTACGACAGCTGGGAGCGCAATGGCGCCGCGGGCTGGGGCTTCAAAGACGTGCTGCCGATGTTCAAGTCCCAGGAGGACTGGGAAGGGGGCGAAAATGAGTGGCGCGGTGCGGGGGGCCCTATCCATGTTCGCAGGCCGGGCACGCCGCATCCGACTGCGCCCGCCTTCCTCGAAGCCGCGCGGCAGATGGGCTTCGCCTTGCTCGACGACGTGAACGGCCCGCTGCGTGCGGGAGCGGGCTACATCAACATGAACATCGCCGCCGACGGTTCGCGCGTCAGCGCAGCTCGCGCGTTTCTGCATCCGAATCTCAGTCGCCCGAACCTCACGCTGCTGCTCGATACCAACGCTATCAAGGTCGTCTTCGAAGGCGATCGCGCCGTCGGCGTGGAGCTTGCGAGCGGGGACAGCGTGCGCGCCGTCTCCGCCACGCGCGAAGTGATCTTGGCTGCAGGGACGATCCACACGGCTCAGCTGCTGATGTTGTCCGGCATCGGCAATGCCGAGGAGCTGCGAAAGCTAGGGATCGCCCCCGTCGCCCATCTGCGGGGCGTCGGGCAGAATCTCCAAGACCATGTCCTCGTTTCGGGCATTGTCTACAAATACCAGGGCAAGATGCCCGACCGCCCGGCGGACAGCAACGCCGTGGAAGCGGAGGTTTTCCTGCCCAGCGGCCTCTCCAGCCATCCTGCCGATCTCTGTCTGGTGCTGGAGCAGCTGCCGATCGCGACACCGGAGGCGGCTGCGCGCTTCGGGGCTCGGCCGCAAGAAGGCTTCACGATCGCGCCAGCGTTGGTTCAGCCGACCAGTCGCGGCCAGGTGCGACTCGCGAGCGCCGATTGGCGCGCTGCCCCCATCATCGAGGGAAACCATCTGGGAACAGACCATGACCTGAGCGCTATCGGGCGCGCGATTGAGGCCGCGCGGGAGCTGGGTCGTCAATCCGCGCTCGACGCCGTCCGCGAAGCCGAGGTGATTCCGGGTCCGAACGCCAGCAAGCAGGACCTGCTGGAGCTCGCGCGGACCGGGGCAGCCAGCTTTGGTCATCCCGTCGGCACCGCGAAGATCGGGACCGACGCGGATGCCGTCGTGGACTCCAACCTGCGCGTCCACGACGTCCGCGGGCTGCGTGTCGCCGACGCGTCGGTGATGCCGTCCATCCCGGCCGGCGCCACGAATGCGCCGTCCATCATGATCGGCGGTCGCGCCGTCGCGCTGATCAGGGCTGCCGGGCTGCGCGCGAACGCTTCGATCAACCAGACAGAGAGGGCTAACCCATGAACAACGAGCAGATCATTCGCAGGGCGTACGAACTGGCTGAGAAGGTGGACGTCGAGGGTTGGGTTGGGTGCTTCACGCCCGACGGGACGTTTACCGACATGTCGATCGGCGTCACCTACCGCGGGCCCGACGGCCCCACCGGCGTAGGCAAGACGGTCGAGGTCTATGCGAAGGCGTTCCCGGACATGCATCGTGAGTTGTACCGGTTCTTCAGCGTCGGCGACGTCGTCGTGGTGGAGCTCGCCCTCCAGGGGACGCACAAGGGGCCCCTGCCGACGCCGATGGGCATCCTTCCGCCAACAGGCAAGCGGATGGACGCGCCCTGCTGTGACGTCTTCCGGCTCGTGAACGGCAAGATCCAGTCGTTCGACTGCTACCCCTCGGGAACGGTGATCTTCGCGCAGCTCGGCGTGCTCTCGAACATCGAGGCAGCGATCGCGCGTTCGTAGGTGGGATGAACCGACGCGACGACGGGGTGCTTCGGAGCTCTCGTGGAGTCGAGGTGTGGCGCGGTGGTTTAGGGGTTGCTTGTCTGTTGCCGGCCCTTTCGGCCGCCGGTGCCTGAGTAGCCGCCCCATGCTCCGTTTCCACACCCCGCTCTTCAAACCGGACGGGCGG